>Ga0123342_1002645_pt1 | contig 29554 bp, 15 predicted proteins | sample Turbeawhitnodule_FD_89960 | JGI IMG/M metagenome (GOLD analysis project Ga0123342, IMG submission 89960) | Root nodule microbial communities of legume samples collected from Mexico - Turtle bean Mexico white nodule | ecosystem: Host-associated > Plants > Roots > Nodule | place: Mexico: Nepantla... | reverse complement strand
CTTCAAGTGCTTGATCTATGCTTGGTTAGGCATCTAGGATAGGTCATGTAGCAAAAGGCAACCTTGAATACACACAACCCTAGAGTACAAGATCATCTAAGACACATTGCAACCTACAAAGCAGACTAGCTAACATCTACATCAAACACACTAAGACTAGGTAGAGATGACCTTCATCCATCTTCAACAACCTATATTTTAACAGGGATCATCTAGCTTCACTGATGATCTAAGTCGCGTGGACTAAGATACCAAGTAGTGAGAAGGGTTAACATATTTAGTTTTTATGTTTTTAAGTTATTGGACTTTGTTTGTTTGGCCCAACTTTCCTTTTCTGTTTCAGCTAGGTCTTAGTCTTTTTCTTATATATACACCATGTATTTTACTCTTTAATACACAAGTAAATAAGAATTTCTTTTCTCTGCTTTTCTCTCTTTTATGCTTAAGTCATGGTCACTTTTTCATTTGCAATTAGGGTTCATCAGAACCTCCCTTTCTCCATTGCGATTACGTGCGCTCCATTTGATGCACCACATCAGACAAGGAATATTCATCTTCATTGACTGTAATAAGAAGTTAAAGAGGGAGTCCCTACACACTGTAACTTACATAGACGCACAATATTGGATTTTTGGACTTATCCTGATTCTAAAGGAATGAATATATTAGTCTCTAGTAGGGGTATACTTAATGAGTCTTTTGGAAGACTATAGATCTATATGCAATCACTATGATTGAAATGAAATCAAAAGTAATAGGAATTAAAAGGAAAATGTATAAGTTGTTAGTATTAATGAAAATGAAAATGATTGTGATTGATAATTTGATTCATATGATTGTTGATGATGATATTTGAATGTAGTTTGATAGTGGTGATTAATATTGAATATTATATGATTATGATTGATAAAAAAGGTAAAAATAGAATATATATATATATATAGGAATGATTAATCTGATTGACTTTTTTACTTATATTTTCGTATGTTAAAATTTTATTTTTGATAGCTTATTTTTACATATGTTGTTTATATAAACCATCAATAACTATACTATGTACACTAGTAAATGTATGTGTAAGTACATGAGAGAAAAAAAAGTGATGAACATAATTTTATTTTATTCTTTTGTAAAATATTTGTATAGTTTAAGGTGTTGCATAAACTAAAATTATTATGTTAATTAATAATTACCTGAAAGGGTACTTCTAATAGCATTAAAAAGTACTATAAATTACCAAAATCTAATAACATGGTCACACAAGCATTTTGCTTTCAAGTAAAAACTATAAACTTGTTGAAATCACGTGTAAAACATCATCTATGTTTTTTTTTTAATAATAAGATGAGTGAATTAGTTTATATGGACTTTTAAGGCGTAATCCATTTTATTGGTTAGAAAAATGAGATTAGTCCAAAGACTTCATATTGCTTAACTTTCTAGTCATGCCCATTTTATGGGTTGGGAAATTAGGTGAATAGGAAAATAAATTAAATCAAAAGACTTTAAATAATTGATCTTTAAAGTTTTACCCATTAATATGGGTTAGAAAATTACATTACACTAAAATAACGAAAATAAAACTATTTCAAAGCTCTTAGATCATCCTAATTTAATCCATCAAATGAAATAATTAAATGTATGAAACAAATAAAAAAGATAACATATTTAAATTTTATTTAATTAATTTTTTACAACTAATTAATTCTTTATCCCTTAACTCTCAAATACGTCTTTTAAAAACAAAAGTATGATGAAGTTACGAGCTTCAAAGTAGACAATAGCTCGAGTGCAGTAATTGACCGTAATGATGTTATCTTGACAGACTTGAGGTTGGAACATTTACGTTGTCTGTAAAAATGGAAAAGCAGTTCTAAAGACGAACTCTCGTTTCCTTAATCTTCGACTGGAGGTTTGTTTTGGTAATCCAATAGTCTTACATCACTTAGGAGTTGAAACTAAGATCAATTTAAATACAATTTCTTATTTAAATCCCCGAAACAACTTATAAAGACAAAAGCCGATTCAAAAACTCAACTCTATTTATTATATTTATTTATCATTTGACAAAGTCGTGAATTAACAAAAATTTCTTTCATAACTTTCTAAAATGTAAGAAAAAAATCACTCTACAATTTTTCTACAATTTTAATGAGGGACAAAATTCAATTTTATAAAAAAAATATAAACTAAAAATATATTTAACCATTTAGTTAATGATAAGATGGATGAATCAGTTTACCTAAACTATCTAAACCTTAATCCATTTTTTATGAGTTCGAAAAAATGAAACTAGTCCAAAAGACTTTATATTAATTGTTGATCTTTCAGCCATGCCCATTTCATACGTTATTATAAAATTAGGTAAATGAAATAGAAAGACTTTAAATAATTGATATTTAAAGTTCTATCCATTAGTAAAAGAAAATTATTAAATATAAATCAATTTAAAAAATTAAAAATAACTAATTATTATATTAAATAAATTAAATATTAAATCAGTTTCTATTGATAAATAATTTTTAAATTTGTATCTAATTAATACTTTAATTATTTAGATTCTTATGAGTTTATTAAATAAGAATTTTTTAAAATAAATAGTTTCAAAATAATAATTTAATGTACATATGAGCCTACTTATTTTCTAAGAACGTAGTATAGAGAGTTTTACCTTATCATTCATACATTCCATGTATACATACAACAATAATTTAATATATTTAATGATACAAGACTATTACATATTAAATACGTAGTATTCTCATTATTCATGGCAGCACGGGACGACGAATTTTTTTTTGAAATTATAGAAAAATAGAAAGAAATGGTCATATTAAGGTCTGAAATCATTTACGTGTAAAGAGTGTTTTAGTATTTTACAACATTCCTTCTAACACGGTACCTTTAATTAAATATACATAAATGAGTGTGATTTTTGAAATGTTTACTTTTTTTCCATAAATAAAAATAAATAGAACAAAAACGCATGTGAAAATAAAATAAAAATTAATTTTATTTATTTATTTATGATAAAAATGGTCTTACTCTTACGTATTTCCATTTACAATAAAAAAAAATCATAAACTAAATAATTCTAAAGGTCAAAGAAATTTATTTGGTGTTGATATTCTTAATAAAAAAATTATATTTCAAAGTTTTACGTTTTTTACGACTCACTATATTTAGAATATAAGATGGTGTGGCCGACTATAATTAATACTCTTTACAAATCAGACAATAATACAAATAAAGATAGTACACTTATATTATTAACCATTTGCGTGAATTTATAGGAGAAAACATATTTTTTTTTCAAAAAAAAATATAAGATTATATATATAATCGTACAAATACTCAAACAACCATACTGAGTATCAGATGACGCTTGTAATCATACATATATCTAAATTTTATTTGAGCGTAGCGTTAAAACTATACTTTTATTTATATTTTAATTTTCACAAAAAAATTATAGTGATTGAACATATAAAAAATAAGTGGCAAATAGAAGAAAGATTGTGCCAAACGAACTGGCCCAAATCCTTTTTAACTACATTTTTCTTCCTGCACCCCCTACATTTTTCTTCCTGCACACCCACAATTTTGTAAATTCCGAAACTGACCCCACAATTTCGGGATCTGGGAGTGTGCTACGGATTCATCAATCTGAAAGTGAATTATGTTGCATTCTAGATGAGGGGGTGTTCCGGAAGCAAGGTTTGCATAAATTATTGATTTCTGAATTGCTGAATCCGAAAGCCTAATTTCTATTACGGATTGGTGGATCCAGAATGATTTTTTTAAATTATGGATTTCTGAATCTGGAATGCATATTTTGAATTATGGATTGACGGATCTAGAATGGTTTTTTCAATTATGCATGTTTTGCATCTTTTTATTTTGGATTAACACTACTGGAAGCATCAATCCGAAAGATTACCGGATGCGCCAATCCAAAAATTTACCAGAAAAGTCAATCCGAAAATTTACCAGATTTCACAATCCAAAATACAAAAAAAAATGTACAGTTTATATAAGAACAGTTTTGTCTTTGCGCAACCTTGTGGGTGCAGGAAGAAAAATGTAGGGGTGCAGGAAGAAACTGCCTAAAAAATGATGAATATATATATATATATATATATATATATATATATATATATATAAAAGGAGAAAGAGTGACACATAGTAAAAATATTGGACCAGTGGAATGTATCCAGGTTTTTCAGAAACGCATATATAAAAAGAAGACAAATTCTCTCTCCATTTCCATATTTCCTCCAACACTTCATATTAATTATAAAAAGTTGATTTTAATTTTTTTTAAAATTTTAAATAATCATATATGAAATATAATTTTATTTTTTAAATATAATAAAAAATGAGATATTTGTTTGGTGCCCCGCGTACACAGTGAAGATGAGATATTTGAAGGGAATATTTGTAGAGGGTGGTGAGTGAAATTTGAGAGAATGGGTGGTGTGAAATGTTAGAGTATTATGATTCATGAAGGGAGAGGTTATGAGAAAAAACCATCTTTTCTCTTTTCATTTTTATTTTTCTTTTTTAATTTATCATTTTTTTTAAAAACGAAAATGGGCTGGGTTCAAAGTTTGTCATGTTTTCTCTATTCTTTTTAAACAAAATTAAACTGGGCGGGGCCTAACATTTTTTTCGTATTCTCTCTTTTCTTCTTCTTTTTTCTTTTATAAAAAAATGAAAATACAAATAAATGATAAAAAATCAAAAATAAAAATTTGGTATTTTAAATTTCATAATACAAAGAAGACAATTTTAAAGATTTATATATATCTGTTATTATTTTTATTTTCAAAACTTTACTTTTAGTTATTTTTATTGATAACCAATTTTATTTACCCAGATAAAAAAATTCAGTGTTGACACTATCGTGACAAAAATTATAAGATTTTGTTTTCTCTTTTTCTATATTTCATTCAAATTATATAGCCTTTAAAATACACATTACAAAATTGTAACTATTGTAAGGAAGAATTCTACCTAATAAAAAGTAAAAAGTGTAAGATAGACACCACAAAAGATTGTAAGATATGCCCTATAGCCACCTCTTAATTACTGGGTTACAAGTAGTCAGTTAATTTATTAAATTCAATAAATTATTCTTTTAATTATTACTTCCTTAAACTTATATACTTATATTAGTTTAAAGCCTTGATATCTAGTAACTTTTCAAACTTAAAAAATGTTTGCAAATGATTTCATGTTCACTCTTACAAGTTAGATCAATAGTTTTTTCTTTGTAAAGATCTTTTAAGAGAAAAAACTTTACATTTATATGTTTGCTTCTTCCATGTAGGACTTAATGTTTTAACAAATTAGTTGTTGAGTTATTCTAAAAAAAAAAAAAGTAGTAGTCTTTTTTTGCATGAATTGGAGTTTTTCAAAAACTTTCATCGACCATATGGCTTTACAAGTACAAGTTGTAGCTGCAACAAACTTAACTTATGTACTGTATAAAGTAACAATGGGTTGCTTTTCAAAAGACCATGAAATAAAGCTTGTTCCAAGCATAAAGACAAAATCGGAGGTGTTTTTTTCTATCATCTAGATCACATGCATAATCACTATTTGTAAATCCAAACAAATCAAATGTTTTTGTCTTTTTTGTAGTATACTCCAAAGTTATGGGTTACTTATAAATAGCGCAAAGTTCTTTTTACAATCAACAAATGTAATTCAATTGGATTTTCCTTGTACTTGCTAATCAAACTCACAAAATACATGATGTGTGACCTAGTTACAGTACGATACATCAAGTTGCTAACAATTTATTTAAAATATATGCTATCAACCTTCTTTTCATTGCATCTTTGTGTAGCTTTGTGCCACATTCAACTTCAACAAATACATGATTGCAATCTTTCATTTGAAACCCGTTCAAAATTTCTCCTACATATTTCTTTTGCGATAGAAAATATCTCATATTCTTGTTAAATCACTTCTATATACAAAATATAATGCATCAAACCCATATCAAACACTTCAAATTCATTCATCATCGACTTCTTGAATTCACTAATCATAGCAGTACAATTTCCAATCAATATAATATCGTCAACATATAAGCAAACTCTAAGTTCTTTTTCCTTTGTCTCCCACCTTAACAAACAATTTATGCTCGTAAGGACATTTCACAAATCCAATATTTAGAAAATAAGTCTCAATGTGATTCTAACAAGCCCTCGTGGCTTACTTTAGCCCATAAAGAGCTTTCTTTGATATATAAACCTTATTTTCATGTCAAATTTTAACATATCTAAGGAGTTGATTAATAAATACCTATTCTTTTAGATATGCATGCAGGAATGTTGATTTGGCCTTTAACTAGAAGATTGTGCAGGAATTTTGTGTTGCTAATGTAACCACCAAAGAGATTGAGTCATGTATTTCAATGGGAGAAAAAACTTCCGTATAATCAAATTTGTATCGCTTATTTCCTCTTCATTAACTCCCTTTACCATAAAATTCTCCATCCATGCAAGTCTCCTCCTATTTTGTTGAAGACACTCATTTGTTGGTTCAGTTGATTGTTGCTCACTTTGAAGTTTCCTTGTTAGTTGTTGTCCCCCTTCATCAAAATTATTATCACCATCAAGATCAACCTGTAAGTGTTGTTCAACTTTTTCTACATTCCAAATAATTGATCATCATTAAACACCACATCATGACTAATAACAATTTTTTTTGGTGATATTATTGTACAATTTACACAATTGGTCACTAACACCAAGAAAAATATATTTTTCTCCTTTGTCGTCAAGTTTATTTCTCTTCTCATTTGGAATATGGGCATAGGCAATACTTCCAAAAATTCTAAAATAATCTACGGTTGGTCTCCTTCCATTCCAAGACTCCTCAGGTGTAATCTTTTAAACAAAACAAGTTGGACTTCTGTTTAAAATATGAACATTGCAATTTACAGCTTCTAGCCAAAATTTCTTTGGAACTTGTCCTTGTCCTAGCAAACTTTTCACCATGTTGAGAATTGTTCTATTTTTCCTCTCTGATACATCATTTTTGTTATGGTGTATAAGTAGTCGTAAGTTCTTTTCCAGTGCCATGTTCTTTACAAAAAAACATCAAACTTATTCAAGAAATATTCTCAACCATGATCTGTTCGGAGAGTTTTAATGGCCTTTCCTAATTCTTCTTTAACTCTTGCTTTGAAAATTTTAAATGCATAAAAGACGTATGACTTTTCCTGTAAAAAAATATACCCTTATTTTCCTAGAAAAAGCATCAGTAAAAGTAATTAAATACTTATTACCTTCATCGGATAAAGTTTTATTAGGCCACATAAGTCCGAATGCACCGACTCCAAAATATTCTTTGCTCTCCATGATTTTTTTGCTAGGAAATTGAGATCAATGTTGTTTATTAACAACACATTCTTCAAAAACTTGATAAGGAACAAAAATTTGTGGAAGATCTATTACCATTTCTTTATATTTGAAGAACTTTAATCCTTTAAAAATCAAATGCCCATAACAATAATGACAAAGCCAAAAAGGATCTTTACCTTTGACTATTGAATGCTTTCAATCTTTAGAAGGAAAAATTGGTTTGAACTCATTTTTACAACAACAATAATACCTCGAATAGGATCATAAATTTCACAAGAACATTTGCTAATGATGATAATGTAGCCCTTTTCTTGTAATTGTTCAACACTTCACAAATTATTTTCTTGTAATTGTCCAACACTTAACAAATTATTTTTCAAATAAAAAACATGTAACTCATTAGAAATTGTTTCAACAAAATAACTCTTAATTTTTATTTTAATATCACATTTTTCCATCATTTTCACCATAGAGTAATCCTCAAAACTCATAGTAGATTGAAAATCTTCATTTAGAAATGAAAAAGAAGATTTATTCCAACTCATATAGTTGTTGCAACTTGTATCCACTTACCATAAATCTGATTCAACTTTTTTAATGTGTTGGATAACCATTAGCAATGTCTCCTCTTCTACTTTCATCTTTGCTAGATTTGACTTCTTTGTTTTTTCCTTGTCACAAAGAAACCTAATATAACATTTAGAAACATATGACCTTTAAAACTAAGTTGGATCAACACAACTTAGTTTGGCAAGACCCCAAATCGATGTAGGCATGATGTCTTGGCCCAACACTAACATAACTAGACTTGGCCAAAAATTGACTCGGTCTATCTTGATCCCACCTAGGCTTGGCTAGGTTGAACTTGACTCGATATGGGCCTAACCCAAGTAGACTAAACATGGTCTCACCTTAATCAAACTTGAATTGGGCCTAGTCTAACTTGGCTTGACATGGGTCCAGATCGATTTATCTCTACCTGAACCTAAGCCAACTTGGCTCAATCTGGGCCTAGGGTTGATTCGGCTGAACCTTGACCCAAGCTAAGTACAGTTGACCTGGGTAGAAGCCGACTCAACATGACCTAGTTTGGGTCGACTCATATCGACCTATGTCCAGGCTAACTTGGCTTGACTTAGGCTAGTGCTAACACCACTTTAATTGATAAAATAGTTGTAATTCAACCTTTAAATTAGGAAGTTGAATCTTTTTACATATTTTTGGATAATGAGATGAATAAGAATGATTTATTCCCTATTTTTTTGTTATTTTCAAGAATTTAAAGAGATTAAGCTAAATGATATATTATGAATAAATATGTCACTTAGCCTAAGCCCAATTAGGTTAAATAGAAGGTGTGAGGCATAACCCTAGACATTATTGAGATTATTGGGAGGAACCAAAGGAAGGACGCCCTAAAGGAGGCAGTCATCAAAGAGAAACACTTTGGATCTTCTTTTCTTGTTGTCCATGCTTGTAATAGTCACCAGGAGTGGCTAATTCTTTTCTTTGGAATTGTGAATAATCTTTCAAACTCTTATGTATTGAGGTGATATTTATCTATAATATTTCAATTCTTGATTGATGATTGGTATTATCATTTTATTCTCAAAGCTTGAATTATTCATGATTTTGATCATTAGATTTGACTGGAAAGCATTTTGAAGCATCTAACCTAAATGATAATGCTCAACATATTTAAATGCTAGGAATAATTTGAAATGTTAATTGTTTTATAACATCTGTTCGTAATGATAAGGAGTTTTTATAAATATGCGAGGAATCGATATTTAGGAAATTCTCTTAATAATTTTGTATGTGAGGAATCGATATGTATTATTTTTATATGTGTATCAATATCAACCAAGACTGAATATTCTAATATTTTGAAAAATACATAAGAGTGAGAAGGAAGAACCCTCAATCTCAATTTTCCCAATTGACTCATACACATCTTTTACTTTGCTTTTTTTAATTTCTTACAAATTAACCATACAAACAACCTTTTCCAACAAACTTTTACATATTGTCTTATATTTAGTGAATATTATACTTGAGAATTCAATTGTTCCTTGTGGGTTAGATATCCGTCCTTAGGGACAAATTTATTACTTCTGACACGGTACACTTGCCGTAAAATAGTCATCACCGACTTGACTCGACTTAATCCCTACCCGATTTAGCTTGACTTGGTCTAGGCTAACTCATCTTGATTTGGATTCGGCTTAACCTGACTTGATTGGGCTAGGCTTGATTTTGTCTTGATCGAACTGAGATCGACCTATGCCTATCCCAACTTGGTTGAACGTATGTCAAACCCGACTAGGATGAACATGGACCTATCCTGACTCTACTGAATGTGGGCTTGCCCCAACTTGGCTAAATTTGGACTCAGGTCAACTCGACTCGATTTTGGTCTGAGTTGATTCAGCTTGACTTGGCTAGGGCCAACTCAACTCAACTTGAGTACGGGTTAACTTGGCTTGACTCTGACCTAGCCGATTCGGCCCGACCTTACATGAGTCTAACCCGATATCACCTTAGTTAGGTTTAGCCTGAGCTAACATTTCATAATTTGAAATGATCTAGACTTAATTGTTGATTTTTAAAATTCAAAAAATTATTCCATTTATATCCAATTAAATGGATTTGACTTATAATCCAAAAATTTGGATTTGAATTTCATGTAAATGGATTTAAATAGACTTAAAGCAATATAAATTTGGATAATTATAGATTGATTGGATATGAGAATTTGAATTTTTTTCTTACCCTTAATTAATGAGAAACTATTTCCTTCTGCTAGTTGGTGTTCGTTATGTTTCTTTGCTAAGTAGAAGAAGATTGGTCATGTTTAATTTTTAAACATTAGTCAACTGATGACTAGGGTAAAGTATAATTCTATGCTACTCTTGTTTTTAGTTTAGTACACCTAAAACCAAACTTCAATCAACTAACTGTAAATTTGACATTATTCTGCTATGAAAGTTCCACTTTCATGCTATTAACAAGGCTATGATATTGACAGACATGTGTCTGCAATAACTTGAAATTTATGATTAATTTGTTTCCTGTGTTTTTCTTACTTTTTCATTCTTTTTCCTAAATCATTTACAACGGTTACTTAGGTCAATGATTGAATCATCTGGCTCTGTGTCATGTCATGACAAATTGTGAAGGAATAAACTAAACGAGAGACATGCTACTATTTTGCTATGTGTTCTGTTTCTCAAAATAAGTGGTGATCAAGAAGAATGTGTCGATTGTGTGTAGTTCTGAACTCCTGCTTCCTTGCAGGCAAAGAAAAATGAGTTTCCTGATGAGAATTCTCATATAGCATATAAATCAGTGTAACAGTTCCAGGGAAAAAGAACATTGAAGACCACAAGATTTTGACTCATTGATTTGAAGCAAATGTACATGAGTATGCTTAAACAGCACCGCAAAAGTCACAATGAAATACACTTTTTTCTTATCTTACTGAATTTATTTGTGTTGGGTAGGAGCACAATACAAACAATTAGAAGTATAAATTTACATTGATCAATTTTGTCTTCTTTTATGTATGTTTAATTACAAATTACTTTTCCTTTTTGAGCAGCTTGTAAACTCCTTCCTGGTACTTACATAGCATGATTGGTTAGGCTGAAATTGCTACATAAATCATTCCCAGGAATACAATGAAGGAAATCATCTCCATCCACTTGATTTGATGTCTTCAGCTGTGAATTGTACACATCAGTGGTTGAACTCTGAATGAGACTATTATGATACTCTTCACCAAAGTTCCCTTCTAATAAATGCATAATAGCTTCTTGGAAAGATGAATTTTGATCAAATACATTTCCCAATACCAAAGAGTCATCAGAATTCACTGAGCCTGCACCATTTACTTGATCCTCTAAAAGCCACTCAGAAAATAAGAGTTTTGGTAGGGAACTCTGACAAGCCTCCTGGGAAAAGTCATAGCTGTGTGAGAAAAAGTTATCAGAGTGTGTTGCTGTTTTTTCCATGTTTTGTAGCAATGCATAACTTGGATCTTGAATTGCAAGTTTCTGTGGAGAGAGTGAATTGTCCACTGAGTCTGAACTTGAACTAGCATGCTGAATTTGTTTATCAGATTCTGTTTCCTTAGCTTTCATCACTTTCTTCTTCAAATATGAATGCCAGTAGTTCTTTATCTCATTGTCAGTCCTTCCTGGCAAATGTTGTGCTATCTGAGACCATCTGACCAAGACAATTTAACTTGTTTTCAGCAATTTTTATCAATAAAATAAAAATATTTTAGGAAAGAAATAGGAAAATGCAAAGAGTGATTAATCTATAAGGCTTTGTTTTCAAGAGTGAAAGCAAATAAATAAAGATGTCAAACATGGTTCATGAAGAGATGTCTCCTCACTATTTTATTCCTCCTCACTCGAATTAGAAAAAACAGTGTTGACTTTGTTTTATAAAATTGGGAAATGAAGTTGTGATACATAAATTAAAGTTATAAAGTTTATAGTAGGAAAAAATGAAAAAGAAAAGTTATTTTTTTTTAAATTGAGCTTATTTATAAATTCAAATTTGAATTTTTAAGATCACAGTGTCCTTTAAACTATATTAAAAGTAGATATATATCTTTATTCATACCCTTCACAATTATAAAGAATAATTCCATATCAAAACAAACATGAGGAAAGAATACACAAGCATATTTGCGTGTAAAAATTTAATAAACTCTTAATAATGTATGATGAGAAGACTAAAAAATTCATATTGGGAAAATTAAATTTAAATTAATTGAAGAGAAAAAAACTAGAAATTTTGTCTTTCTATGTACAAATTCTCTTCTCTCCCTCTTTTAAAAATGGAACTTGCTAGCCATGCCAGTTCATGGTTTGACCATCCAATCATATTTTTTTCCTTTTGGTAGCATTTTAAGTAGGACCCCAATTGCTTCTACAAAATAAAAAATTTAAATTTGACCCAATTGCTTCTGCAAAACTAAAATAAAAAATAAATATAAATAGCTAGCTGGCTCATCCAATTACATTCTTTAACTTGATGCCTCCAAAAAAGTTAGAAGAAAAACAAATGTTTTCCTTGACTTGTCAATTTGCACTAATTATTAGGTAGCTAAGTTAGTGTCGTTATACTGACTAAAATATTACAAAATTTACTTATTTTACTAAGTAAATTTGAAATAAGTATAATTTGAAATAAGTATAATTTTAAAAAAAAATGTTCATCTTGCTTACTTGTTGCCTAACATGTGGTGAAGGGTTCTGATTGTATCTTCTTCATGTTTGCTGAAATCCCCTCTCTTCAGTCCAGGCCTCAGGTAGTTAATCCACCTTAGTCGGCAACTTTTTCCATTTCTTTGTAAACCTAGAAATTTAAGTGTAGTTGGTAACTCAACATCAAATAAAATAAATACAATTTTCACCCTTTATATATATTGCAAAAATAAAGCATATATTAAAAGTTTTATGTTAAGAATCAAAACCCTTTTTGTATCTTCTGCACTTTAACTTTGATTTTAAGTAATGTGTAATGTTGACTCAAAATGGTTTTCTAATTATAAAACATAGAAGTTTGCAAATCAGAAGCATGAAAAAGAACTTTTAACCACATTTCAACTATTCTAAATTGAATATAATTGGACAAAGTTCTCAGAACTGCTTCTGCTAAAGAATGTCTGAATGAACTCTTAACTGTTGATTCATTTCACTAGACTTGTTAAATTTATTACTGTCACACACAATGAAGCATGTCAACATTTCAACTTGGTTATCTAAGTCAAACAAGTTCAAGTAAGAGAAACCAATGAATGCTCCTTAATTTGAAAGGTACAGTAGAAATTCATGGATATGCTACTGATATGAGGGATAAAGGATCATAGGGAATAAAAAGGTCTCACCTGCCTTAATGGGGACAGAGCTCCAGCATCCATGGCCATGCTTAAGGATATGGCTTCTGAGCTTATTATCTTCTTCAGGTGACCATAACCCTTTTCTGTATTTTGGTTTTGCCTTTTCTAGTGGCTGGTTTTCCATTTTGCCTTTTTCTTCTCAGAATTTGAGTTCAATGGTAAGATTGGTTTCCTTAGAGTAGGTATGAACTAAAGAGAGAAGAAACAAGCATAGAGAAGGGAGAGAATGTTTGGCATTGAAATAGTGCAAAAGCAGACTGATATATAATGGAATAGATTGGTGTGATTGTGCAGTATATATTCATAATTTTATGGCAAAAATAAAGAGTTGAAACTTTGAATCATAATAAACAAATAAATATATGTAAACCAAGCATATGAAAACCCTTCAAAATGATAACTTAAAAAAATATATTCTATTGCATGAAACCATTTCTATTTCTACTTCAATGGAAGTACCAAGTTGGAAATTGTTGGCTTAGTTTTCTACCATAGGCATCACTGTTTTGTCTATTTTCTTGGCCTCAATCATTCACCAAAATAAGTATACACTACAGTTCAAAACCCCAAATGCAACATGATTATTTTATTGTGAATGACCCTTTTTAAACATTTTTATTTGCATACTTTTAAAAAAAATCATTGTTCCAGTCATTTAATTAAACCTTCACCTGGTATTTTAATATCTATTTTTTTCTTACCTAATTAAGCAAAAGCCCTTGTTAAAGATAGAGAAGAATCTTCAAACTTCATCTACAACTTAAATTTATCTAGTTGATGCAAATTTTGTCTCCTTTAAACCTCAACAATTTCGAAGCTTAATTAACACATTCTCTATGATTGCAGCAGCAATTAGCATAATATTGTATAATAGAAAAATAGTTGTATAGATTTGTTTAAATAAACTTTTCTATAAACACTTATAATTAACAAAGAAAATAATTTGTATATATAAAAAAAATTAAGGAAATTAATATTTAATTTTTTTCTAAAATGAATTTATATATATACAATCTAACTTTTGAAAACAAAATTACTTCAATTTTTTTTCTTGTAAGTGTTTGTTAAACCGTTTAAATAAACCCCGTTTTCAATTTGTTTTTATTTTCTTAAAGTCTTATGAAAAAAGATTAAAGAGCTTGCAGGATGCATTTATAATTCATGTCTCACCATTTAGTTTCATCACACTAAAGCTAAAAAACAAATAGTTTTGTTTTCAAGTAAATAAAATCAATTATCTGAATTATCCAAACACAACATTAATCAACTGCACCAATTTGTAATATCTTTGAAGTTGAACATGGTTCAAAATTCAAATCATTCAAAGAATGACAGAGAATCTTGTTTTTTGCTTATGCATTGCCCTTGTTAACAACAACTTTTTACTGGTGTCGGTAGTAGAATTGGATAATATATCTTCCTTAGTTTGGAAGACATGACAAATGAAGAGAAATAGAAATTAGGTTAATACAGTAGATGGAATATGATTAATAAAAGGACTAGAAATGAACATCTAGCTGTAGAAGATGATGGCACAGAGAAAGAGACAAGAGTATTTGGTATAAAGAAAATTCCTCCATTCTTTATACAAACATCAAAATCAAAACATTGTTACAAAGTTAATGCTGCTAAGAAAACCAGTGTTTCTCATTCATCATTGGATGATGTATGCAGCTGAAGACATAAATACCAGCTCCAACCATTAAGTTATTGTTCAAGAATAATTTTATGTAGCTAGTGATTGTCATCATGTATGGGAGAAATTTTGACTTGCTAGTTACAATGGTTATTGCATCAACCATGGAATACATGATGAGAAATTAAGTAGAATTTGGATAATTAGTTAAAAATTTAACAAAGGTTAACATAGTTTGGTGAATATGTTATTAACAAAAGAAAACAAATTTTTATTTATTAAAAAAACTGTTAAAAAAATCTAAAACCAGGACTTATGTTTTGTTTTTAAATTATTAATTATGTATTGGGTGATTTAATATATGAGTTTACTCTTTTTTTTATATTTTATCTATGTAAACATTTTCATGCTATTAATTATTAAAATCACCACGAATATTAATTTTCAAAAATAAGTATTACAAAAATTAATAATTGTTTATTTTACAATCATTTCACTCATACCAAGGTGAAAAAAACTCCCATACATTTTAATTAATTTCTTAATTTATTTTGAATAAAAAAATTACATTTCATGTCCTCAATTCAAGTTTAAGGCCACATGATTCCCGTGGTCAAAAACCAATATACAATTATGCCAAACTTTTGGATGAGATGTTGCAACTATGACAACTATATCTCTCTACCTTTTATTTTTCAACATCATAATACACATTTTGTTCATGTTGCTTGCAAAAGTCTATTTGATGAGATAAAGTTGAACTGCTTCCACTATTTTTGTCCAAAAACTTAAATATTTTATTAGTAACTCCCGGATGTACTAGTCGTACTCATTGTTTTCCTTCATTATTTGGATATGCATAATGTGCATTTTCTACATCTTTTTCAAGATTGGTACGTACCATTATTATTGCTGATAAAAAAAAAAAAAGTACCATTATTGATTTAAGATATTTGCAGGAATCCCTCTATGCCTACTGTTTCACTGATGTTTTGGGCTTGATTTTTAAACCCTTCTAGATTTATTTCTTAGACTGATATTTGTTAGAAATAAGTATAGGTTGAAGTTTCATAAATAAAAAAATTGTGTTGCATATAAATAAATAAAAAATTAAACATAAAATCTTAAGATTTTGAATTGAAAGTAATGTTATCATTTATATGATTTAAGATGTTTAAACCTATAGGTTTGAAACATGTTATTCTTAAGTGCTGGAGGAATTTGGGTAGGTATTATAGGTGAAATTTAGAACTATAGGAATAGAGTTATTTTTAAGAATGGGCGAGTTGATCTAGTTGTGGTTTTTACTGTGGTACAAAGGAAGACTTGGTCTTGGATTACAGTAAAGGAAAAATTAATTGATTTCTCTTACTCAGATTGATGTTGTATGAGTTATTTGAGAGATTGATGTTTGGTAATTCATGTTTAACGTTTTGTCCAGGTTTTGATGTTGGGGTGTGTTTTGTGCAGATTTTCTTGGCTTATGTTCCTTCCTGACAAGGTCGGTTTGATGATTTTGGTCTTGGGTTATGGTAAAGAAAATTTGGTTGATTTATCTTATTCGGATTGGTGTTGGAACCTTTATGTTGTATGAGATTTGAGAGATTGAGGTTTGGTGATTCATGTTTAACGATTTGTCCAGATTTGAAAGTTGTGGTGTGCTTTATAAAGGTTTTTTTGGCTTTTGTATCCTCCTCACATGGTCGGTTTGATGGTTTTAGCACTTGGATGTTTGGCGTACTTTTGTTTGCTAGCAAATATCTTGTTGAGTTGTTGGACTGTTGAGTTTTGTTTTGAGAATGTGATTCCTTTAGAGGGTTGATGTAATTGTATTTTGTTTTGCTCTTGTATCTTGATCTAGTATGTTAATAGGGCTGATGTGGTGTAATGTTTGTTGGATCCCCAACTGGTTGGGTGCTAGGAAGCTTGATTTGGAATTTTTGTATAAGGGTTATGACACCTCTGAAATGTCTCATTATATTTTATTTTTTCTTTACTGATAAAAAAAAATGATCTTTTATATGATTTACTTATGACTCAGTAATATTAAAAAAAATTCAATCTATTCCCTAGAAAAATTCCAACAATGATATCGGAACTTATAACTTGTTTTAGTGATCGACGGTTGAAGGTAGTGTCATGATCCCTTATATGATTTACTTGTGACTTAGTGGTATTATTTCTTAGATCATAGATAGCATGTGTTTTTATATTTGTATTTCATGAGTATACCCTCATATTCATCTTCTATCTTTTAGAAATACACTAATTCAAGAAAAATTATATTCAGGATGTAGGATAAAATATCAATCAAAATCTTAATTTTAATAGTAATTCAATACCAAGTTTTAGTTTGTACAAACCCAACATTTTTTTTTATTATATGATCAATATGTTGTGCTTTATAATTTCCAAAACTAATTCTGTCTCTTTGTTCATATGTTTCTTAAACAAGTTATTGTCAACTGGTAGATTTTTTTTTCATTTCCTAAAATAATAAGGCAGATGAGTTTTATGGTAAGTGAGTTAAGACGCAAGAGTTAAGAAATTTGCTTTAAGTCAAATATTGATCATGATTGTTTATGTTTTATAAGGCATTCTATTTTATATTTTAAGAAATTCATTCGAATATATCAATTATGATTTCACTAATGTAGAAAAACACATTTTTACAAGGTTTAAAATGAACTTTTATCTCATTTCCAGAACCAAATACAAGGAACATAGAAAATTTAGACTTTTTCTATAATGGTTGCACAATTTCTAAATCAGCTCTAAAAAACCAGTCTTAAGAAATGCTAATATATGTCATCACATTATTTTTTATAATGGGTGAAATTTTAATTATTATAGAATGAATATTAAAATGTAATCGCACTATTTTTTTTTACAATTTAAATTACACCTATCATAAAAAATAATATTTCATATATATAATAAACAAAATCTTATATAAAAAGTTATTTTATATAATAATTAATATTATATTCATTATAAAAAAAACACGTTTAACCTTAACCGTCATATAAAATACATTAAATCTTAAAAACAATAGTTACATAAAAAAAATATTACCCATTGAATATTTAATCAATACTTCTAATCACATAACTCACCTTTGTATTAAAACATGTAAACATTCATTTTAAAATTACATTAAATAATAATTTAACATGATTTTATATAACTTACGTGATTTATTGGTTCATCGGTGGTGTTGAGTCAATTGTTCATGCACAAAGATATTTATTTATTTTTTGTTTTTTTAAATAAAACTACACCATAAAAAAAGATACCAGGTAATAAAATCGTATAATTGAACTTTTTTTTCTAGAGTAATAGAATATGGTCACGAGTGAAATAAAGAAAGAAAAACATAAGTTTGAGTGATTTTATGATTAATTAATTGTGGGATTCATGAATTGAACATGATAAAATGTATATGGACGAACATTCTTAATAAAAATATAATGGAGATTAGTTGGCACATGTAAGCCTAATTAAATCAATAAAATTTCCCTAATTGATCTTATTTTATCCTATTTTTTAAAAATGGAATCAGGTATATCTTCAAATTGGGGCATTTTAAAGTGTTAGATGAAGACTTTTAATTTTTCTAAGTCCACGTAATTATTAGTAAAGACTTTGGTAGTGTTGAATATAAAAAATCCTTCAACTTCAATTAAATTACTTTCCTTATCTCACTGTCGGAATTAAAATTCTGACCACTTTTTTATAAAAATATGATTGGCTTTTATTAATTTAACTTTCTCTAAAATAATAATTTTATGATTAATCACCACGAGAAGGTTTATTTTTTATTAATAAATTAATATTTTCAATAATCTTTTGTGTCTAAAGATATTTTCATTACATATGAACAAAAATGATTAGTCATCAACTTTTAAAATATTACAATATAAACCTAAAATAAATAAATAAATAAATGAATAAGTAGGCACGTGTATGGATAACTTAATCAACATATTGGACTCTAATATAGTACATGGTGGAAGTTTCTAAATGAAATCATATGGCAAAAAATTTATTATATATTGAATAAAAAACTTATTATATATTGAATAAAAAATTATTATATATTGAATAAAAAATAATCTCCAATAGGCATTTAGGTTGGTGAAGGAACATGAGAATCTCATCAAAGACAAACACGCAAGCCAACCAGCTGTCAACTTTATATTTGGATCCTCTCCTTTTAATATGTATATACTGAAATTTAGATTAATGTTGGTTTTATTTTTTTAAATTTTAAAAATAAATTAGCCCTTCAAATAAAAAAATGTTTTTAGCCTCTAAATTTGAGTAATTAAAAATAATTTAAAATCCTAAATTTTAGGTTAAACCCTAAATTTTAAATTTAAAACCAAAATTCTCTAAAAACTAATTTTAATCTCTTAAATTTAGAATTTTAAAACTAAAATCATGAACTAAAATTCTCTAAATACTAATTTTAATTCATCAACATATTAAAAATTTAAAATAAATAAAAATATTCACATGCAGTAAACACAATAAGATGAGACATATATAAATAAAACGCCTCATAAACCATTACTTTAAAATTTTGGATGAAAATTAATGTCTTCATTAGTTATATAATTTTCATAATAAATTTTAAATTATACATATATATATATATATATATATATATATATCACTACAAGAAAATCATTAAATAAAAACCAATTTTAAAGACAAAAAATAATTAGTTGCTATATTGACTAAATTAGATACTATTTTAAAGATATTGATGAATAGTTTTTAATTTGATATCTAATTAGTTATCAAGGTTTTTGCTACCAAATTTAAAATATAAATAATTGGTATTAAAAACTTTGTAACTAATTAGATACCAATTTATAAAATATTTATCAATAATAGAAATTAATTTAGAAACCAATAATTATTTTAGTCTCTTAAATAGTATTTAAGTTAATCAATATAATAACTAATTATTTTTAATCTCTAAAATTGATTTCTATTTCATAATTTTTTTACTAGTGTATATATATTATTGTTTTTATTATTTCATAAATAATTTTAAAACCCATAGAAAATTGATCCTCACAAAACGTTTTCATGTAAAAAAAATAACATACATAGCATATAAATTTTATTAATTCAGATAATATATATATATATATATATATATATTACCCAATATAGTCATTATAATTCATACATAAACAAATACATGTAAGGATAAACTATCAAAATAAAATTCCAACATAAAAATATAATTAAAAAAACTAATTTCATTAATTCATAATTAATTCAATTTTAATGAAAGAAATTAAATTAATTATAAATTATTATTCAAATTGGTTCTTTTAATTATATTTTTATATATTAGAACTTTAGTTTAATTTAATAGCTTATATTTGCATATGTTTGTATATAAATTTTGATAATTGTATTATGTATAGGAATAAATAAAAAATAAAATATATATATATATATATATATATAAATATATATAAATACAAGACCAACATTTATAGAGAAATATAAAAATAAAGATTTTTTTATTTCATTTTTTCATAAATAAGTGTATTTATATATATATTATGTGAATTAATAAAATTTATATATGATGTGATATTTATTTTTGGGTTTTACTTAAAAGTGTTTTATTAGTAGTAATTTTCTGAGAATTTTGAAATTACTTATAAAATAATAATAACAATAATATATAATAAAATTTAATAGTTATTATGAAACTTATATAACTAATGAGTACATTAATTTTCTTCCAAAATTTTAAGATAATGGTTTGAGTCTTTTTATTTATTTATTTATATATATATATATATATATATATATATATATATATATATATATATATCATCTTATTATGTTTACTACATGATATATATATCATCTTATTATGTTTACTACATGTGAACCATTTTATCTGTTTTTCCACCATCCTAACACCTTCCTCATTTGTTTCTATTATCAAGTTAGGTGACAAAAATATAATATTTTTTTTCTTCTTATTACACTATTTTCTAGTCTCATCCCTTCTATAATGTAAAATCATAATTTTATCTTGCACTAAAATGTAAAAAATTCCATTAATATTGGTAAAGAACTCAGATTCACTATGCAATTGCTTGATAATCATAATATTTACCCTTTGTTGGATTGCAAGAAAAATATTAAAGACAATGAAAAAAAAGAAAAGAAAAAAATGGAATAAGTAAAAATTATTTATTTGTTTGAGGTAAAAAATAAAGAAAAAAAAGTTCATTTTAAAGAAGTAATAAATAGATAAATTAAAATTTACTAATTATATAATTAAAAATTTACCCGTATATTTATTATGAAAAGACACGAGAGAGGGCTAATTTTGGAAAATCTTAGTTTAACGGTAATCCATGCAATCGACTTCGACTAATAAGATAATGTTTCTATGTTATTATATTTAAGAAAGATGTTATTACTTAGAAATACAAATATAAAAATAAAATATATAAAAATATTGTTTGACATTATTAAGCAACGCTAAAATAAAATAAATGGATTTTATGTTGTAAATATAAGTAATTATTATACATTTGACAGTTGCATAGTCTAACTTTTTCTTAATCTTTAAGTTTTTTAAGTTGAGAAATTATTCCACAAGCATTTCTAAATGAATAAATAAAATTCATAATTCTATATATAAGTTATTTTGTTGAAGTTATTTTTTATATGTTTCTAATTTTTTTTAATTCAAGTATAAAGTACTTTTAATTTGTCAATTTTTTTATTTATTTTTAAGAGAATTTTGAGAGAAGTTTATCTAAATAAATTAAATTAAAACTAAAAATATTCATGAATGTTTTGAAAAAACTATAAACTTGGATAGAAATATGTTGAACTTGTATTGTAATGTAATAGCTAGAAGTGTTTCTGAAATATTACATTCAACATCATTTATATTTATATATATATATATATATATCACATTGAGATTGTCAACTCGTGTGACTATTTATATGGATGGTCCGACAGCTAATGACACGATAGGCCCAACACAAACATTCGCTAGGATATACTCGAAATGATTCTGATACCATATTACAAAGTGGACTTTAAGTCTAACTCAACCCCATAAAATCGACTTAATGAGGTAAGGTTTACACACACTTATATACTATAAAATACTCTAATCTCTAGTCTATGTGGATCTCCAACAAAACAATAATTTAGTTTATAACATAATTTATCTTTTAATATTAATATTTATGTTATTCATATTTTACGATTCTATGCGATTCGTAAAATACGAAAAGAAAAAAGAAATTAAGCATTTTTTCTTTGAGACAAAAAGAAAAGAAAGCGTGCAAAATTAAAAAAAAATACACTAACTTTGTTGAACACATATAGAGATGTAATTATATTCACTACATAATTAAATATGTTGCAAAAAAATAAAATAAAAACTGTTTGAATGAATAATAAATAATAACAAGAATTCTATTTATTTTTCTTCTAATTCTTTCTATTCTATTTTTTTATAAATAAATTATTTTAATTATTTTCATTTATTCATCTTTTTTTTCGCTCTCTTTCAATCAAAGATCCAGTACCTTAACAATTAAAAAATACAATGATTAATTTTAGGAAAATTATGTTTGAACAAGTATAAATTTGTAGTACTAAGGAATTATACGGATGGACCGACACTTTAATGGTATAAATTAAACTGAAATAAATAAAAGTATAGAATCAAATATAAAAAAGTATAAAAAGATTATTTTAATTTTTTAAATGAATTATCCTAATAATTGTTATGAGAATGTCAATGAAGATGAAATAGACAGGAAGAAGTGTGATCTTGCAATGCAACCACTGAGATTATGAAAATAAGCAACAAATTAATGATAAGCAATTAATTATTATGTCATTGACTGAAACGGCGTCGGTGACAGTAAGGGAAATAGTGTTGAAAATATAGAAAAGTGCGAAAAAACACATTTAAAATTAACAGTTAAAATTTATTAATTTCATAGCTCATTATATTATACCGTTGATTTAAATGATGATATAAAAGAATGTCAAAGGATAAAAAAAAGGGTAAGAAAAGACATTTAAAACTATAAGCTAAAATTTTAATAATTTAGTAGTTTGATATGTGTATTATGAACTAATCTTAATTAAATTTTAATTATTTTATAAATTTAAATATTTTTAATTACATTTTATTTATATTATTTAAAATATTTTTTATTTTTATTCAAAATATTTTTATTTGATTTTGTTTTGGATATGATTTACATGCGATTTCTGTTTTATTGTGTTTACTTTATTGATTAATTTATTCTTTTAGTTTTTTTAATTTACCAGTCAACTCGTTCTCCAATTTAAAAAAAGAAAAAAGTTAATCTGCAATTTGAAAATAGAAAAAGAAAACTAATAAATTATATCATTCTATTAATAACAAAAATTAACTTGTACTATGTATTACCGGATGGCCGAAAGGGCGACCAGACGACAAAACCGACTAGACGACAAGATGTAAAGTTAAACACGTAATTAGGTATAAACAAGCCAACTTAGGTGATAAGCACGGTTAAGGCACAATTGGGCATTCGTTTGGACCCTAAAGCAGACCCAAGCCATAGCCCATCTAAAGCAGTATAAATAGCAGAAGAGACACAACACCCAAGGTTCTTCTCAATCTTCTGGTACCTAACTCTCGGTCTGACTTGATCGTCGGAGTGTCTTCACAGGTACTCCTCCCATTGTGTCCAGGCCAAAGGAGATCCAACCGAAAGAAGACTAACCGAAAGATCGAAAAGACGAGAAGATCACAACCAGAGGAAGTGTTTTGCAGGGTTTAGGTCTTGCAGGAAGATTTTGGCGCCCACCGTGGGGCCAAAAGAAAACCCCACGAAATATCCACATGGTAACTACGAGGAACATGATATGCAACGATAGGAATGCGCAAGAGGAAACCAGTCACCCAGATCCTATGGCATTAATCTTGAAGATGCAGAAGGAGATGGAGTTGTTGAAAAAGAAAAGCAAAGAAGAAATTAGAGGAATAAAGCGAAGGAGTGAGGAGGAGATGAAAACTTTGAGAAAGGAGAATGCCCCGATGAAACAAAAGCTCGCCGAGAAGCCGAATATCCTGGAGGCCGTGGATGATATCCCCCTGGGGGACAACGCGAATACGAATATACATGAGGTTGAGAGTTCATATCAAGAAAATATCAGACCGGCCTCAACTAACGCGTTAGGCACGACTCCCTGAAGAAATCCCTTTGCTAAAACCTTCCTTGAAGTTCCTTTGCCGGAAACTTGGAACAATCCCACGTTGGATAAATATGATGGAACCACAGACCCAAATGAACATGTGAACGCGCACCTAACCCAGGTTGGCTTGCACACAACAGAAGATACGCTATGGTGCTGAATATTTCCCACCTCTATTAAGGGGACAACCTTAAGCTGGTTCACCCGATTACCGGCTCAGTCCATAGATTGTTTTGACACACTTGCAACTAAGTTCGGAGCTTAGTTCACTACCAGCCGACCACACCACCTCACTTCGATTGCCTTGGTGAATATCCGACAAGAGAAGTCAGAGTCCTTAAGAGCCTTTATGGACAGATTTAGCAAGATGGCTTTGGACATATGGAAGCTAAGTCCTGAAGTGGCGATGCACCACATGGTAACTACGCTAAAACCGGGACTGTTTTCAGATAGTTTATGCATGCAGTCGACCACGACATTGGATGAGGTGCGCCAAACAACCACCAAATACATGCAGCTGGAGGAATTGAAAGAATTCCGAAATAAGGCTCAGGCACCTGATGAACCCGAGAGGAGGGGTGATAGGAGCAGACCAACACAATTCGGGAAGCTTAGAGATTTTCCCAAAGGACCGCGTTTCACCCGTTACACCCCCTGACGGTCGAAAGGTCGAGAGTCATGAAAGAAGCCCTCAATGCCGAGAGGGAGACCTGGTTTGGAGGATGAAAGGAGAAGCTCGCAAAGTCCCAACAGAAGGAAAGTTCAATGCAAGTTGGGAAGGACCCTTAATCTTCAAAATGGCGCATACCGCCTAGCAGTTGAATGACCGGGAAGTTCCTAGGACGTAGAACGCCAGTCATTTGAAAATGTATTTTAGCTGATATGTATTAAGGGTGTACTCTTTCCTACCTTCAATCTTTTTTCCCAAGGGTTTTTGAGTGAAAAAGGTTTTAACGAGGCACCACATTTAATGAAATCAGACTTATCAGCTACGTATGAATTCCTTCGAAAGAAAACCTCTCGGCCAAGAAAGAATTCACCCAAGTGAATCACTGCCAAGAGTACAAAAGAAAAATCTCTCAACCAAGAGAGTTCGTAAGAAAACCTCTCGGCCAAGGAAGAATTCACCCAAGTGAATTCTTGCCGAGAGTACAAAAGAAAAACCTCTCGGCCAAGAGAGTTTGAAAGAAAACCTTTCGGCCAAGGAAGAATTCACCCAAGTGAATCCCTGCCGAGAATATGAAAGAAAACCTCTCGGCCAAGAGAGTTCGAAAGAAAACCTCTCGGCCAAGGAAGAATTCATCCAAGTGAATCCTTGCCGAGAGTACAAAAGAAAAACCTCTCGGCCTCTAGGCCAAGAGAGTTCGAAAGAAAAACTTTCGGCCAAGGAAGAATTCACCAGAGTGAATCCCTGCCGAGAGTACGAAAGAAAAACCTCTCGCCCAAGGGAGTTGGAAAGAAAACCTCTCGGCCAAGGAAGAATTCACCCTAGTGAATCCCTGCCGAGAGTACGAAAGAAAACCTCTCGGCCAAGGAAGAATTCACCCAAGTGAATCCCTGTCGAGAGTACGAAAGAAAATTCTTTCGGCCTCTCGGCCAAGAGAGTTCGAAAGAAAACCTCTTTGCCAAAGACTACATCTAGTGTACGTCTTTCACCACACTCGACATCCAGCAACAGAGCAATCACGAACACACTCAGCATGCGAACACTCACGACAATTCGACTCTACGTTATGTTTAAACCAACTCACTCGAGCCTGGGGGGCATATGTACTACCGGATGACCGAAAGGCCAACCAGACGACAAAGCCGACTAGACGACAAGATGCAAAGCTAAACACGTAATTAGGTATAAACAAGCCAACTTAGGTGATAAGCACGATTAAGACACAATTGGACCTTCGTTTGGACCCTAAAGCAGGCCCATAACAGCCATAGCCCATCTAGAGCAGTATAAATAGTAGAAGAGACACAACACCCAAGGTAACTATTCACTCCCCACTCTTTTGGTACCTAGCTCTCGGTCTGACTTGATCGTCGAAGTGTATTCGCAGGTATTCCCCATATCGTGTTCAGGCCAAAGGAGATTCAGCCGAAAGAAGACTAACCGAAAGGCCGAAAAGACGAGAAGATCACAACCAGAAGAAGTGTTCTGCAGGGTTTAGGTCTTGCAGGAACATAACTAATTAAGTATTTAAATTAAAAATATATTTCATGTATTTAATAAAATATTTTTTTTAATAAAGATTCAATTAAAAATAGCTAAATAAAATATTTAAAATTTAATTAAACTTTTTAACTAATTAGCTCATGAGTATACCATAAAATAGAAGAGATTAAGTTATACAATGTTTATTATGTGTCATATATTTATTTGAGAAATGTGTTACTATACATACAAATTTGCCATGCTTAGAGAAAGCATGAGATTATAATAGTTAAATATACTAAACCTGCTTTAGTTTTTCTTAAGTACCAAGGTGGTAGAAAAGATCAAAGTCAAAAGCTAATTTATGGATTAAACATATATATATATATATATATATATATATATATCGATCATATTTATAAGCAATGTTCAAATCACTTTTTAAGATTGCCTCGTGTCATTTTCTTAAACACGTACTAATAGTACAACTTTTTCTAATCTAAAAAAATGTCTTCTGTTACAAAAATTGGAACTTCATAGTTATTCATGATCTAAGTCAATGAATGTTTATCGGAATTTATATCTTAATCACAATTTAATGTCTAGTGATAGTTCTTTAATAAGCTAATCTAAATAACCTTATATTCTTGTGTTACAAAACCTTTTAGCATCACATTAAGATTATAATCTAGAAATACTTACATCAAAATTAAATTAACTCCAATAATAGATGTAAATTTCTTATTATAAATCAAATCATAGAACACACATTTAATGTTATTATTTAATGTTATTATGTATAGAAGAGACTTATGTGGTCTCAAAAAAATTATAAACTAATTGGAAGATATTGTTGTAGTGTGTTTGATGATTTATTTTTTTTAAATTATTATTTACGACAGAGATTTAAAATGGGGAAAACAATTATTTGAAATTGAAGAAAAGAGTTTAAATCTTGGTTAAGACATTTGATTAATCATAATTGTATTATAGTTTGATGAAACTAAAGAAAATTAATAAACATTTTGTACACGAATTAAAACATCTCTTAAATATTTTATTTTAATGTTATTATTCTTTAGCAATAAAGAAAATAGAACAAACATTTAAGAATAGATACATAATATTCAACAAAAATCAAACTCTTACCATGATTAACATTTTCAAATATTAATGTATATGCTTAATTTTTGAGATTATTTAAGAAGACATTGATTTTGAAATCAAAAGAAAGATGTTCTTTAGGTTTCAAATGGCTTAAAGAGATATCCATATCAAACCAACTATGGAAAAACCCTAATAAAATCCTTGCATGGGATTCCCTTCTTATATTAATTTATTAATTAGTTTCTTTGCGAGATGAATGATGAGCTCCATGGAACAGCTAGCATTTGAACAAAAACTTTTTGTGGCTTACGCATGGATATTTAGTCATCTTCTATTAACTATTATCTTTCCATTAACACCAACACAAGTCTTCATTTTGGAAACTTCCAATTAATGTCAACAGTTAGCACCAATGTTATGAACTTATACACATCATGATCAAGAATATTTGACCTAGAATTTGTTTTTGTTTCACTGTGAATTTTATATATGCCAAACTCCTACATTACACAAATAATGAAATTTTATTTTTTTAAGGGGTATATTCTGTGGTTTAATGTATATAACAACTTGATTACTACCGGCCATTAATGATAAACTTGTTTTGTTTTCATTTTTGTGTGTGTAAGTACTTTTTTTTATTGAGAGTATTTCTTTTATTATATACAAGAGAAGTAAACTCCGAACTATTTATAAAAAAACAAAAGATAAAAGATTTTTTTTTTCTTCTAATGATTTTTAAATAAGTTTATACAAACATGTTAAAAGTATGATAAGTAATTATTTTATTAAAACAATTTTTTTTTCCGAAGAAAGTACCCATAAATTTTCTCAACTCACTTCAAATGACTTCATCGTTTACTTTTTAATTTAGTATTTCCCACCTTCTAGGGTCTAGCATCTTTTTAGCATTATCATCTAATAATTGTCTTAATATACTTAATTCACACATGTTGTTGTATAAATAAATTTAAAAATTAATCAATTCCCCAAATTCAGTTTTTGAATTAAAAAATTAATCAATTCAATAATCTTCACAATTTTCATTATTACTACCTCCATTTATATATATATATATATATATATATATATATATATATATTTTGCCTTCCTTTTATTTTAAATATAAATAAATGTTTTACCTATTTTTATGTTATTTATTGATATTTTTTTTTCTAACATATATACTAATTTTCACTATAAAAAATAATTAAATAAAAACTAATTTTAGAGATTTAAAATAATTACTTGTTATAGTAAATAAATTAGATACTAACAAAATTATTGATTTTTAAATTAGTTTTTATTATTGATAAATATATTCTAAATTGGTATCTAATTAGCTACCAAGGTTTTAACTACCAATTATTAAGATTCTAAATTTGGTTTTAACTACCAATTATTAAGATTCTAAATTTGGTTTTAACTACCAATTATTAAGATTCTAAATTTGGTATCAAAAACCTTGGTAGCTAATTAATACCAATTTAAAAACTATTTATCAATAATAAAAATATTTTTTTTAGTATCTAAAATGGTCTCTAATTTAGTTACTGTAGTAACTAATATTTTTTGTCTTTAAAATTAATTTTTATTTAATAATTTTTTTTAGTATTTAATGGATATTTAACTTTTGGTTACACTATCATAATATTTACTTTCCGGGAAGAATATTAAAATATTAGTAAAAATTAATAAAATTAAAATTATTTTTTAATAGGTATAAAAATTAATTTTTTAATAGTATTATTACATTAAGAACTTGAGTCAAATTAAACTTATTCTATTTCTTTTTAAGTATCAGATTTTCTTTGAGGAGTTTTCGTTTACATTTATTTATCATTTACAAAGTTTAAGATTATAATAATTATCTCCAAATATACTTATGTAGGGTGGAAAGAAAAGAGTAATAATCACTGAATGTAATATTATTATAAGCACCATTAGAGAAGTCAACCCTCTCTTAAACATTCAACTATATAACAACCTCAATTAACTTATTAATAATATAATTATTAAATAAAGATATCGTTGATGCTGTAATATTATATATATATATATATATATATATATATATATATATATATATATATATATATATT
>Ga0123342_1002644_pt1 | contig 29555 bp, 24 predicted proteins | sample Turbeawhitnodule_FD_89960 | JGI IMG/M metagenome (GOLD analysis project Ga0123342, IMG submission 89960) | Root nodule microbial communities of legume samples collected from Mexico - Turtle bean Mexico white nodule | ecosystem: Host-associated > Plants > Roots > Nodule | place: Mexico: Nepantla... | reverse complement strand
CTAATTTTCATTTGCTTCCAGGCTTTTTTCGTGGGATGTGTAACGGACGCGAATCGGACGCATAAGCGTCCGTTTTCTAGCTTTTGCGTCCGTTTTTGGCCCACGCAAAATGGCTTTTTTCTTATAGTGGTAGGGAAAGTTAGATCCAGTTATAGGAAGGAGTAAAGAAATAGAGAGGGTTCAAGTAATACTATGCAAAAGGAGGAAAAATAACCCTTGTCTTGTAGGTGATCCAGGGAAGACTGCAATTGTTGAAGGGCTTGCTCAGGAAATTGTCAATGAAACTGTTCCACTGAAACTCCAAAGGAAAAAGGTCATGATCTACTCAAATCTTTTATACAGTTTAGATATGAAGTTTACAGTGACATTATATTGCAATTCTACTGACATAAATGTTAGGTACGATGGTACCAACACTAATGCACCGGATTCCATCATAATTCTATAGTTTAGTGTTTAGTTTAGTGTGCTTGGAGGAATGTAGTACTAGGATGAGTTATCTCCTAGGAATTAATTGTGTTACTCTTTAAAAAAAATTGTAGCTAACATATATGACCGTTTAGGTGATTACCCTAGAAAAGGGACGTCTTGTTGCTGGAACCAGAGATTCCAGGGATGTTAATGTAAGGCTGGTAAAGGTGATTGAGGAAGTGAAAGAAAGGGATGGGGAAATAATTCTCTTCATTGATGAGCTTCACACTCTAATAGGAGCTGGTTCTTGTTCAACTGATGTTCGTATGGCTAATATATTGAAAACTGCTCTTTCAGGAGGAGAGATCAAGGTATGATCTGCATGCATCAAGTGCTTAATTTACTTTAGGGTTTTGCTAATCAATGTCTTTAAAGTTAAGGAATGAAAAAGGATTCTTTTACTAGTGTTTTGACTTGTTTTTCTTTGAACTTTATGTACTTGAAAACTTTTGACAATATGATATGAAGTGGTTATGATAATCCAAGCTGTGCAGTGCATTGGAGCTACAACTGTTAATGAGTACCAGAAGTACATTAGGAAGGATCCAGCGCTGCAGAGACTTTTCCAACCGGTGGATGTGCTTGAACCAACTGTGGTTGACACCATTGAAATATTGAAAGGGTTGATAGAGAAATATGAAGAGTTTCATGGCATTAAGTACGAATATGAGGCCCTTGTTGCTGCATCTGTCTTATCAGAGAGATTCATCAGGTTCTTGCTTTCATGGAATTGATTTAAGTAAGCAATGAATTGCATTGTTTAGTTTGATGAGATTATGTTTGATGTGATGCAGTGATGGTGTTCTTCCTGATAAGGCAATTGATTTGATTGATGAGGCTGGTGCAAGAGCTCAACTAATGCAAATTCAGAATTCATTTAAGATAGTCACAGCTGCGGAGATACAGCACATATTTATAATAACAGGATTACCTATTGAGGAAGTGATAGAATGTTATAAATACGAATTAGAATATCATGAAATAAAAATTAATTTTAGAAATAACATATAATTAATTTAATTTTTTTAGTTTTTATTATTGTTAAATAGTTTTTAAATTGGTATCTAATTAACTAACAAAATTTTAACTACCAATAATATAGATTTTAAATTTGGTAGAAAAAATATTGGTTGCTAATTAAATATCAATTTAGAAATCATTTAACAACAATAAAAATTAATTTAGAAACCAAATTATTTTTTTTTTCTAAAATGGTCTCTAATTTAGTTACTATACCAACTAATTATTTTGGTTTCTAAATTTGAGTTCTATTTCATGATTTTCTTGTAGTGTATCTAGAATTATTTTGGTCAAAGTGAATTATTAAAAGATCGTTTTTCTTTTTTTTTTCACTTTTCCTGTTTTTTAGGGATATTGAGTGATACATTTGGCCAATTCTTTTGCAAGTGAATTAAAAGAGTTGGCAAAAAATTTTGCTTTCAATTAAAGTTAAAAGGATGGCGAGAGTATTTTAACAATTGGCTTTGTCTCTATACATAAGTGTTACACTAATACTTAAACCATTAATATAGGAATTTGTAAATCTGCGTTCACTTTTTTTTTTAAATTAAAAATCAGTTAGTTATATCCTAAATGTATTTTGAAAACTTCGTGCATTTATTGTTTGCTAATATATTCCTTATAAAAAATGTAAAAGAATGTACTTGATTAAATTTCATATGCATTATTCGATAATATACTTAGCTTTTAGAAGATGTTAGCAAGCAACACTTCAAATGTATGGGATCAAAAACTTACAGCATAACAAATTGAAAATTATTAATAAGATCGAAATAGTAGTATTTTATGTATTTTTAAACAAATGTTTGTGCATAGGCAGTAATTTTAGGTTAGTAGTATCCACGACAAAGTAATTCAGAAGTCATTGTAAAGCTTTGCTGACACATATTAAGCTTGTTCATTAAACACTTGAACAAAAGAGAGAGATTTCTTTTCCAAATAATTATCTATTAATAAGGTGAAGAATTTTTTTTGTATTCTTCTAACTTTAAGAGATTGTTGGTATTTAATTGAACAAATGGTGTTATTCATGTCTTTCTGCCAAATTAAATTAAAAAAAGTTGTTATCTCACTTTTGATGCAAGTGTCTCTTGCAAAAATTTATATTGTTCCACTTTTTCATATGTATATCATTGTAAACTTGTCAAAGTGAATTCACCTTTAATGATGTGATCGTATTTCTATAATAAGAAGAGCTTTTACTTTAAACTTATGGTGAGTCACTTTAACTTTGAAATTGCTTCATCCCAGTATCTTTGGTCATCCTTAGTTTTATTAAGTATTTTTCATAACATAGTATAAAGTAATGATAAATTTTATCTGTAAGACATTACATTTATATAAACAACATATCATATATGAAATGCAAGTATTTTGTTTTATAGATGGTACGATATCTTGGAGTCTATCAAGATGATCTACTAAAACGTATATCAACATCATCTCTTGGTATATGAACTAAAGTTTTTTTGCATCAACAACCATCCTGACACAAGCATATGTCAACTATGATCAAGCCATCTATCATGTATGATCTTTACTTTAAATAAAAAAACTATCTAACCTAAGGCTGATAGGTTCTTTTCTAGGAATTTTGATTTTTCATTGCCTACTGTCACACGCTTCACCTTCACCATCACCGAAGACCTTAAAAGAGGGAAGAAATCAAGCTTAATCATAAAAGTCAATTATGAAAAGGAATATGACTCTGTCAAGTGGGAGTTTCTGTACTACATGATGAGGAGACTAGGCTTTTGTGAGAAATGGACTGGTTGGATAAAAGGATGTTTGGAATTTGAATCTGTGTCACTGATGATAAATGGTAGTCCTATCCAGGAGTTTAAACCTACAAGGGGGTTAAGATAAGGGGACCCAATGACACCCTTTCTATTCTTGGATGTTGTGGAAGGGTTGGTCGGTTTCGTAAGACAAGCAGTGACACAAAATAGACTACGTGGGTTGAAAATTGGAATGGACCAGACTGAGGTATCAATGCGTCAATTCGCAGATGACACTTTGGTTGTATGTCAAGTTATAAATTAAGATGTTCTAACTGTAAAGACTATATTAAGATGTTTTGAACTAACATCAGGTTTAAGAGTAAACTTTCATAAGACGAGGTTGGGTGTTGTTGGGGTTGATAGCCAATTGCTCAATTTTTTGTTGATATGTTGAACTATACACAGATGTCTATCCCATTCAAATACTTAGGCTTACAAGTCAAAGGAAACCCTAGGACTATGCATATGGAAACTCAATGTGGAAAAGTTGGGAGTCTGGAGAGATGTGATCCTTTCTAAATGTCAAAAGGACTAACAATGAGAGAACGTTGAGGAGTAATGCACAATCATGGTGATGGAGGGATCTGTGTATTTCGTGTGGAGAAGGAAGTACAAAAAGTTGGTTTATAATCAAATGATATGGAAAGTGGAGAAGGGAAATGCTACTTATTTTTTGAAAGATAAATGGTTAGGTAATACTCCCTTATACAAGAAGTACCCACGACTATATTCAATCTCAAATGATAAGAGGAGATTTATACAATAGGTGGGGTAGAAGGATTGACTCACCTGGAACTTATTTTGGAGAAGGAACCTTTTCGAGTGGGAAAGTGAACAACTTTTACAGTTATATCTAGACCTGGAAGAGGTTATAATACAATAGGAGGTTCAGGATAAGGTTGTCTGGATAGATGGAGTGGGAGGAATTTACTTTTTGAAATCAACTTATGATAATTTAGAAAAAGTGAATCCTTCAGTATGTTGTCTAGCTATGGAAACCTTATGGGAAATAAAAGCCCCGCCAAATTTTCTAACCTTATCTTGGAAAATCATTAAAGGGAAAACACCGACAATGATGAATCTATTGAGAAGAGGTATTATTCTCACATCATATTTGTGTCCATTGTGTAATCAGGTTGATGAATCGACTATTCACCTTTTTATGGAATGTGAGGTAGCTTACCATGTGAGGTAGCTTACCAGGTGTGGTCAATGGTGTCTAAATGGATGGGGATACAATTTTTGTATCATAAGGACCTTAACCAACATTTGATGCAGTATAACCTTATACTGTTAGGAATAAAGTATGAAAAGACGTTTAGGTTGCGGTATTATGGAGTATCTAGAGTCAAAGGAATAATGTAGTGTTCATGGAAGGGAAGGCGGATTCTGAATAAATCTTTAACTTAGCACAACTACAGACTTGGTCTTGGATGAGGAGGAAAATTAAATCCTTTAGCTTTGCTTACTCTTACTGGTATTATACCCTCTAAATTGTTTACATTTCTTATGATATTAAGGTAGTGGTTTTAGCTTAGTTAGATGTGTCAAAATTTGAGAAATTGTTTTGAAAAGATGTTATACAAAGGTATCTGCTTATGTGTGTAGGTTAAAGGCGTGGAAAGGCTTCGAAAACCTTCTGCCAATGTTTAATGGTGTAAACAGGGTGGTCAGGTCTGAAAGGTGCAGGCAAGGTGGAAGATGCAGAGAAGCAAAAATGAGGCAGAATCGAAAAAAGAAGGCACAAAGGAGTAGGTTGTTAACCAAGCACAACAACCTATTCAACACAAAGGGCTTCTTTTAGGAGGAATAATACACCATAGAAAGATAGTGGAGCAGTCTAAGGTAAGATAGGTAAGGTGAAACCTTAAAGATTTTACAATTCTGAAATGCAGATGTTACAGTAATATTGCACAAATTTTACTAGGCTAAATGTAAAGAAGGGGGATGGTTTTTGTGGTTTGTGATGCAGGCAAAAGAAGGAAGAAGAAAGTTGAGAGGTAGGAATCACCAATGTAGATTGTGCAACAATGACTGCATTATTGTTGCACAGTGGCAGCAGTAGATCAATGTTTCTTTTTGGGAACCCTAATCTTAAGGACTTGTAAGTCAAGAATTTCAATACTAATGCTGCCAGAAAAGTTCAATACATTTCCCAAGTTGAATTTAGTTCAACTTGAATTGGCACATGAAGGAAGCAAGGCAGAAGGAGTGGTTGAAGGGAATACATTGGCTTTAAATGTTTTCTTTCTTTTTGCTATATGCATAACGTCTTTTTACAAAAAACTTCATGCTTGGGGGTTGATCGAAAAGTCAAACCGAAAGGTCGATCCGAAAGGTTAAATGTAGAAAATATATATAAATAAATAAAGCCCATAACGATAAGTCCCAAATTAACACATGTGTATTTAAAAAGATATTAGGTACAAAAAGAAAAGTCCAAATAGGTTATGGGCCCAGTAAGAAAACACTATAAATAGGACATCAATCTAAGAGGTATAGAGTGACTTTTATCTTATAACTATATCAAACTGATTCTAAGTTTTGCATTGGAGCGCCTTGCAGGTACACACACCCAACTGTGAGAGGAGACCGAGAGGAGAAGCCAAATAGATCCATTTGAAACAACGCAACTTAGGAAGCTTGTTAGCCTTTAGGTCCAACCTGAAGCCGAAGTTATCCGAGAGCCAAATTTGAGAGCCCAACCCGAGAAGTTAAGAAGATCCGAGAAGTCAACACATTTTGCTTAAAGAGGAATAGTTTCTAGGCCCTGTAAGAACAATAGCTAATTTATATACCAATTCAAAAACAATTTTATTAATTTTTATTAATAATTTTTTAATCTCTAAAATAGTATCTAATTTAGTAAATATAGTGACTAATTATTTTTTATCTCTAAATTTGATTACTATTTAATCATTTTTTTGTAGTGTATGCTTGTAGCAAGATGATTATTGATGCAAAAACAACTTTAACTTGTATACCAAGAGATCATGATGTTGACACGTATTTAGCAAATCATCTTGTGAAATTGAAGATGGAAAAACCCTACAACATATAATAAGCTAGAAAAATATTTTCATTAAGTATAACATTAGCTTAAGATTGTTTGTATATCATCTGAACAAAGACTTCACTTAGATATGGTAACATTTATCAAAATAAATACTTGTGTCTTGTTTATATAAATACATCATCTAATATATGAAGCATATTCATATGCTTATGCTTTTTACTTTGTTGTGAAAAGTACTTAATCTATACTTTATTTTAAAAAATATGATTACTAGATAAGTTGGTAAAAAGTATTAGGGTTTAGCAATTTCAATGTTAAAGTGACTAACAATTCAATGGACAAGTCAACAAAGAGTTTAAAGTAATTTTTTTTTCTTATTATTGAAATACCATCACATTGGTAAAAGATTCGTCAAAAAAATCATTACTCATGAGTGTGACATTAAACTCATAAGTAATAAACACTAGTTACTTTTATAATTTCATATATTATATACTTGCTTAATTATGTCGTCACTCTTGAGTCTGTCTTAGAATATATATTTTGTAATACGTATTCTATATGTTACACCATACAACAAGTTACGTCTAGTTTCTAGAGATATTCACACTATTACTCGGAAGTTTTTAATTAATAAAAAAATATCAATTTGATTTTTCTTTTCCATTTTTGCAAAATAATAACTAAAATTAAACACTGACTTCAAGAAAAGTGTTTTGATAAAAAAAAAAAAGACAAATATGTCTTGAAAGAGAATAAAACTTTATTTATTTATCTTTATTTTATTTTCTCTAACTATATTTCTTCGTAATAGAAACAAAAGAGAAAGCAAGAACATATATACACAGACAAAACCAATTGTTAAAATACTTTCTTCAACCTTTCATAATTCAAAGCAAAACTTTGCTTCCAACTCTTTTAATTCACTTCCAAAAGAATTGGCCAAATATATCACTCAACATCCTTCAAAAACAGAAAAGTGAAAAGAAAAAAAAGTCTAAAACGATCAATTTATGAAACTTTCACATTAGAAGTTTATTTTTTGATCGACACTTTCTCAAGAGGTATTCCAGTTCTTGTAGAGATTATGTGGTGTATGTCTCTCTGTGTGACCGTCTTGCATTTATTGTTTTTTGAAGACGAAGGGACTTTCTTACAAAGCGTTAGTTGAGCTTTTGCACCAGCTTCATCAATCAAATCAATTGCCTTATCAGGAAGAACACCATCACTGCATCACATTAAACATAATCTCATAAAACTAAACATTCCAAGGATTTGTGGCTTTTGGATAAAGTAAAAAAAATAAGTTATCAAAATATTATGAAAGCAAAAACCAGATGTATTTGTCTGATAAGGCAGATGCAGCAACAAGGGCCTCATATTCGTACTTAATGCCATGAAACTCTTCATATTTCTCTATCAACCCTTCCAATATTTCAATGGTCTCATCAACAGTTGGTTCAGACACAACCACCGGTTGGAAACGCCTCTGCAGTGCTGGATCCTTCGTTATGTACTTCTGGTACTCATGAACAGTTGTTGCTCCAATGCACTGCACAGCTTAGATTACCATAAGAACTTCATACAATATTGTCAAATGTTTTCAAGTACATAAAGTTCAAAGAAAAACAAGTTAACTTTAAAAACCCTAATTAGTAAAACCCTAGAGTAAATTAATCAGTCGATGCATGCAGATCATACCTTGATCTCTCCTCTTGAAAGAACTGGTTTCAATATATTAGCTGCATCAAGAGGACTTCAGCAAGAACCAGCTCCTATTAGAGTGTGAAGCTCATCAATGAAGAGAATTATTTCCCCATCACTTTCTTTCACTTCTTCTATCACCTCTACCAGCCTCTGCTCAAAATCCCCGCGATGTTTGGTTCCAGCAACAAGACGTCCCATTTCTAGGGTAATCACCTAAACGATCATATATATATGTTAGGTACAATTGCAATACAATGTCACTGCAAACTTCATATCTAAACTTTATAAAAGATTTGAGTGGATGATGACCTTTTTCCCTTGGAGTTTCAGTGGAACAGTTTCATCCACAATGCCCTGAGCAAGCCCTTCAGCAATTGCAGTCTTCCCTACACCTGGATCACCTACAAGACAAGGGCTATTTTTCCTCATTTGGCATAGTATTTGTTGAACTCTCTCTATTTCTTTACTCCTTCCTATAACTGGATCTAACTTTCCCTGCATAAACCCAAGGAGTATGTTTCAGCATTAACATAAAACACTGCTTACCAAATTCCAAAACATTGCTTTTCGTAACTATGCACAATTGCAAAGCTTCAATTTCTAGAAAATAGTTACATCTTTAGCCATTTGTGTTAGGTCAGTCCCATAATTTAGAAGCCTTTCCATTCCAAAATTCACCAACCAACTTTGTAACACAGCCTTTCTACTTAACTTGTTTCAATTTTGTATGGAGTAGACTCTCCGGGTATATTATTTATACCAATTATATATAATTGTTTCCAAAGGTTTTTAGTGCCTTCCAATAAGTGTAAGGTTATACGAAGAGGTAAAAAACTTCCTTCATTGATAACAGGTTGAGTAATAATGGGAGCACTATATATATTGAATTTAGTATTTAAGGGTAACAACACTATGAGGGTCTAGTGTGACTAATGAACCCATGAAAACATTAATAAGGAACAATTAATGAAACTTTTTGTTGTTGTTACACGAATTGAATACGACCTTCTCGTTCGCAGATCTCTTGGTTTTGGATTGGAACGTTAAGGGCTGTCTAATCAAATACATTATTACTTAATACTTAATCTGTTTGATTAAGAGTTTCCACCATACATAATTATTTATTATTCTTCTGGATTACCGACAGGTGTTAAGAAATGCTTCCTAGATCGTTTTGGTCATGTAGATCAATTCGATCTTTTATAATATATGTTGATTAATAATCGTTACAATTCAATAATAATAGCAGTTAGGAATTGTAATCGCTTGGTTGAGGAACGTGTATAGGGAAGTATATAGGCTATAGAATTTAGGCAAACAATTTGGTTTCACATTTAGGGTGGATAATTTTATGGGCTAAAAATATATTTTTTTTCATGTCCTATAGTGTAAAATTGTTTTTTTTTTCTTTAGTTCAAACTTAATATCTCTTTAGGACAATTATTTGAATCGATTTTTATTAGAGTTTTTTCTTATAAAACATGAACTGTATAATACAACATTCATGTTGATACGTCAATATAAATGTTTTAACATTCTATTCCATCATAAAAATTTGTTGTCATGTGAGATAATTGACAAGATCCATTTCAATAGATTTCTCCTCAAAATATCTAAAATTTGAATTAGGTAAAAAAAACTAATTTTACATGAAAGTATATAGATGAAAAACATATTTAATCATAGTTTTATATATTTAATCATAGAAAATCAAGATCATAGCGTTTGTCAGGAGAGAGGGCATGGTAGTAGATGGTTGAATCAATGAGAATAGCTATCTTATTTGCATTCAAGAAACTAAATCTCTTCCGGCAATTTACTTTGCTTTGTGTGGGGGTCGAATAAAATTGAATGGGTGGAAACTATGGCCGTGAACCATGGTGGTGGAATTTTACTTATTTGGCATAAAGATAAGTTTCAAATGAGTAACAGTTTCTCTGGTAATTGTTCAGGGAAATTGGAGGAGTGGGAATAATGTGGCAGTAGTGATTGGGAATGTGTATTCTCCGGGTAGGTTAGGGATAAGATGAGATATGCAAAAAGGAGGTTAAGTAATATGGCATGCTAGGAGAATTCAATTCCATAAGGCACCCTGGTGAGAGAAGAGAAACTAATCAGTTGGAGGAGAATATGGTGGAAAGTAAATTTACATGTTACAAACTAAATGGATCCGAAAAAAGTAGGTTGGATAGAGTAATGGTATCCATAGAATTGTTGAGTATTTAGACTGGTTGTAGACAATATATAATTGTAACTAGTTCAATAACAACGTAGGGTTGCAAAGAGATTGTATTGGGTTTGGTTTTGAGTTTGTACGGATTATATTTGAATTTGTACGGGTTAGTTTTAAATTTGTACGGGTTAATTTTGAAAGTGTACAGACTGTACGGGTTTTTAGTAGTAGATTTGTTTATCTTTCTATTGATTGGTTTGGGAGACCAGAAAAATTGTCTCATTTGTTTTAGATATGTATAATGGTTGAACCACTCCTTAAGTGGTTTTTGTTATTCAATTCTTTTTGTTGATAAAAAAATGTAAGGTTGTATATTAAAATAAAAGATACAATTAAGTTTTAGAAAGATAATTGGATTACACATCTACCACTTAAAGAGAGATTTTATAGACTATATGATGTCTCACCAGCCAGGTAAGGACAAAGAAAACATTAATTAATTAGATAGCAACTCATCTCACTTTCAAAGTTTCAGTGCTCACTGTGTCGAAGTAACTGCACTATGTTTCCTTGACACAATGGAGATAGTTTCTTCTTCTCCAACTTTTCCCATGATCACACTGACAAGGACATGTGGAAGATTTTCCAGCGGAAGAAGAACAGTCAGGAGGGGTGCCTTTAGCAGCTTCTTCACCAGACATGAACGTAGATGACAACACCTGCGGTTTTGACGGCGACACCAATGGAGGCAGAGCTAACGCCGACGACGACAACTGCAGCGTGTCCAGCGAGAGAGGAAGAAAGGCGCGCGCGACGTCCACGATGGGCGGTGTTGGAGGTGACGAATGCGAGGAAGGTGCTGGCGTGCAGGGGCGGTGAAGGCTGTTCGCCGGAGGCGAAGACCGTCCGATGCAGTGCGACATCGCCGACAACACCCTTAGAAGGAACGAACAAGATAACCACACGAATACAAAATAAATGTACGACATTCACAAAGAGAGAAATACATCACATAATCTCTACAAGAACAGGAATACCATTGAAAAAATAAACACTGTATGGGTTTTTGTTTTGCTGTTTTAGTCATGTTCCACCTCTCTAGGTTTCTAGAATTGTGTTAGGAGCCTATGCAGAGAGTTTTATACTTTTTTTTCTGGTTTAGGTTCTGTTTTTTTATTGTGTCTTCGGTATGCTATGCTTTAGTTAATTATATATTGGTATTTGTAAAAGAGTTGAGACATATTGAAGTTTTTTTTTTAATTTAATTTTATTATATATTGATAAAAAAAAACTATTGAAAAAGTTTCAGCCATTGATACAAGAAGCAAAATCCATATTCAGTTGGATGCAAAATTTGGTTTGAATTAAAGTAAAAGGATCAAGAAAGTATTTTAACAATTTGTTTTGTTTGGATAAATATGTTCATGCTTTGGCTTTTGTTTGTAAACTGGAATTATTGTAAACTTGTATCCGCTTGTTTTTAAAAATTATAAATTAGTTAGTTATATCCTAAATGTATTTTGAAAACTTGTGTATTAGAGGTTAATATATTCCTTATCAAAGGGGAAAGAATGTACTTGAGTAAATTTCTTATACATTCGATATTATACTCCGTTTTTAGAAGATGTTAGCAAGCAACACTTACAATGAGTTCAAACTTGCAACATAATCAATGAAAAATTGTTAATAGGATCGAAATACTAGTATTTTATGTGTTCTTTAACAAATGTTTGTGCATAGGTTTGTATGTCAAGCTACAATTTTTTGCTGATATGTTGAACTGTACACAAATGTTTATCCCATTCAAATACTTAGGCTTACAAGTTGGAGGAAACTCTAGGAAAAAGATCTATCGGAAAGGGGTTATAGAAAAAGTGAGCAAGAAACTATGTAAATGGAAAGGAAAGCATCTATCTTTTACAAGAAGAGTTTTCCTAATTAAATCAATGTTCACAACAATACCGTTATATTACTTGTCACTGTTTAAAGCTCCGTCATTGGTGTGTAGAGAAATGAGGAGCTTACAGAGGAAAATTTTGTGGGGTGGGAAAGTGAAAGAAGGAAAATTGCTTGGTTAAAATGAAACTCGATATGCAAGCCTAAACCGAGGTGGGCTAGATATAAAGGACATACGAAGGTTCAATAGGGCACTTCTAGCGAAATGGATATGGAAACTCAAGGTGGAAAAGTCTAGAGATATGTGATCCTTTCTAAATGTCAAAAGGGCTAACAATGGGAGAACGTTGAGGAGTAATGCACAATCATGGAGGTGGAGGGATCTGTGTATTTCTTGTGAAGAAGGAAGTATAGAAAATTGGTTTATAATCAAATGATATGGAAAGTGGAGAAGGGAAATGCTACTTTTTTTTTTGGAATACTCCCTTACCAGAAGTACCCAAGACTGTATTCAATCTCAAATGATAAGAGGAAATCTATACAATAGGTGGGGTAGAAGGATTGACTCACCTGGAACTTGTTGTGGAGAAGGAACCTTTTCGAGTGGGAAAGTGAACAACTTACACAGTTATATCTAGACCTGGAAGAGGTTAGAATATAAAACAAGAGGTCCATGATAAGGTTGTTTGGCTAGATGGAGTGAGATGAATTTACTCTGTGAAATCAGCTTATGATATTTTACAAAAAGTGAATCCTTCAATATGTTGTCTAGCTATGGAGACCTTATGGGCAATAAAAGCCCCACCAAAATCCCTAACCTTATCTTGGAAAATCATTAAAGGGAAAACACCGACAAGGATGAATCTTTTGAGAAGGTATTATTCTCACATCATATTTGTGTCCATTGTGCAATCAGGTTGAGGAATCGACTCTTCACCTTTTTGTGGAATGTGAGGTAGCTTACCGGGTGTGGTCATATGGTGTCTAAATGGGTGGGGATACAATTTGTGTATCATAAGGACCTTAAACAACACTTGATGCAGTTTAACCTGATACTGTCAGGAATAAAGTATGGAAAGGCGTTTGGGTTGCGGTATTATGGAGTATCTGGAGTCAAAGGAATAATGTAGTGTTTAGGGAGGGGAAGGTGGATTCTGAATAAATCTTTAACTTAGCACAACTACAGGCTTGGTCTTAGATAAGGAAGAAAATTAAATCCTTTAGCTTTGCTTACTCTTACTTGTATTATACCCTCTAAATTGTTTACATTCCTTATGATATTAAGGTAGTGGTTTTAGCTTGGTTAGATGTGTCAAAATTTGAGAAACGGTTTTGGAAAGATGTTACCCAAATGCCAAATCTATTTTCCTAAAAAAGCAATGTTGAACCGACTAGTCTATAACATTCTCATTCCTCCCTCTTCCTTCAGCTTACAAACATCTTTCCACAATGCCCATGTTATCTTCCTTCCTTCCGAGCCACAACCCTACAAGAAATTTTTGTGTAACTTCACCATTTCCTTCGCCACCGTAACCGACATTTTAAACAAGGACAAATAGAACAAGAAAAGAGAAGACGACACTGATTTTATCAAACAAAGTCTTCCTTCATCGAGATAAACTTGCATTTTCATCTGCCTAATTTGTTCTCACTCTATCCACCACCCCTTCCTAGAACTTGCTTCTTTTTTTTTGGCAATCCGTCGTGTACCAACAAGTTTTATTTGTTGCTTATTAATGTTTTCATCGGTTGATTAGTCACACTAAAGCCTGATAGTGTTGTTACCCTTGAAAACAATATACATAAGCTTTTAAAAAGAATTAAATATATTAAAGATAGAGTTAACTTTTTTTATTTTTTTACTCTATAAATAAAAAAAAAATAAAAGAGAGTTATTTTCATAGTATTGGTATTAGAAAAATCATACATTTTTAAAATGTAACAATTTAGATTTTTTAAATTTTTATAAGATTATCTATTTGCAAAAACTTATACTGTTTTTCTTTTCCTGACTATTACAAACTATTTTATTATACTTACTAAAAATATTTTGAAGTTAACTAAATTGTCATTTTATCATTCAATGATTACTTTTTTTCAAATTTTATAACCCATATTTTTTCACCTATCTTAATATCAAACTTTCAAATTTTCACATATTTTACCGATCCACAAAATTTGGAATGAAATGATTATGTGCCACGATAACATAATTTAAAAGCATGATGATAAATTGCGTAAAAAACTGATAAATTCACAAAATAACAATAGTTGAATGTCAAAATATGCAATTAAATTTTTTAGATTCCTCATTTCTTATAGAAGAGTTGTGTATCCTTTACACTCATTTTCAATAAAATATTTTGGTTGATTAAAAAGTATAATTAATTCTTTTTCTGAAAATATTATTCAAATCCTAGAAAATATCCGTCTATTGTATTTTCATTTTCTTGTGAAATGGTCACTCTAAACTCAAATATAAGTGTTTTTTCGGTATAAGACCTGACAAAATTACACAGACTTATAAAAAAAGATTAGTTCATTGATTTCATTAATTTTATTAATTTCTTAAGCAAAATCATTAACTAGAATGATAGTTTTAAAAGTCAGAATAGATACACGATTAAATCTGAAACCAGGATCTGGATTATTTCTTAGATAAAATAAACTGGTAATTCTTTCAAATTCGTAATTTAAAAATGAAAAAAGGTAAATAGATAAATAAACAAAATCGCTTCCACTTCTACACATAATCTTGGAAAATACAAAAGAAATCACATAATGAGCACCATACACAAGGCACAATTAAGTTTCTCTGATAACTTTTTACTTCATTTGAAATTAAACAAAGAATTTGAGTTTATCAATTATATAAAATAATAAATAATAAATACTACATTCAATATATATAGTGCTACCATTATTTATTCAACCTGTTACCAATGAAGGAAGTTTTTAACCTCTTCGTATAACCTTACACTTATTGGAAGGCACTAAGAATCTTTGGAAACAGTTATAATTGGAGAAGTGCACTCGTTTTCTTGAAAAGTGTGCAAGTATGGTGATGATTACAAAGTAGTTTTGATGTTAGTTTGGCCAGTGATTTTGGTATAAATAATGTACCCGGAGAGTCTTCTGCATAGAATAATTCTTCCAAAATTGAAAGAAGTTAAAAAGAAAGGTTGTGTTACAAAGTTGAATGGTGAGTTTTGCAATGGGAAAGTTTGAGAATAATGGTTTTAGGACCAAAAGGCTTCTCAACTACGCGACTGACTTAACACAAATGGCTATTGAGATGAGTATTTTCTATAAATTGAAGCTCTGCAATAGGTTATAGTTACAAAAAGCAATGTTTTGGAATTTGGTAAGCACTGTTCTATGTTAAGGATGAAAAATAGTACTTGTGTTTATGTAGGGAAAGTTAGATCCAGTTATAGGAAGGAGTAAAGAAATAGAGAGGGTTCAACAAATCCTATGCCAAAGGAGGAAAAATAACCCTTGTCTTGTAGGTAATCCAGGTGTAGGGAAGACTGCAATTGTTGAAGGGCTTGCTCAGGAAATTGTCAATGAAACTGTTCCACTGAATCTCCAAGGGATAAAGGTCATGATCCATTCAAATCCTTTATATGAAGTTTGCAGTCACATACATTGTATTGCAATTGTACATAACACGTATGATCGTTTAGGTGTTTGCCCTAGAAATTGGACGTCTTGTTGCTCGAACCAGAAATCTCGGTGATGTTGAGGAAAGGCTTGTAGAGGTGATTGAAGAAGTGAAAGAAAGTGATGGGGAAATAATTCTCTTCATTGATGATCTTCACACTCTAATAGGATATGATTCTTGTGCAAGATCTCATGATGTAGCTAATATATTGAAATCAGCTCTTTCAAGAGGAGATATCAAGGTAGGATCTGCATGCATAAAGTGCTTAATTTACTTTAGGGTGTTCAAAGTTAACTTTGTTTTTGACTATATGGTATGAAGTGGTTATGTTAATCTACGCTGTGCAGTGCATTTCTGCAACAACTTTTAAGGAATACCATGATTGCATTGCGAATGATCAAGCACTGCTGAGTCGTTTCCAAAAGGTAGATGTGCTTGAACCATCTGTTAATGAGACCATTAAAATATTGCAAGGGTTGAGAAAGAAATATGAAGATTTTCATCGCATTACGTACGAAGATGAGGCCCTTGTTGCTGCAGCTGCCTTATCAAAGAAATACAACAGGTTCTTACTTTCACAACATTTTTTATATCTAATTTTTCGAGAATTTATCCAAAAGCCATAAATAATTGGAATTGTTTTTAGTAAGCAATTTGTTTACTTTGATGACATTATGTTTGATTTGATGCAGTAATGGTGTTCTTCCTGATATGGCAATTAATTTGATTGATGAAGCTGGTGCAAAAGCTCAACTAACACGTAACTCGGTTAATCGGAATTCCAGGTACTATTTATTTGTGTTTAAGATCTTTTTTATCAAATTAATTACTAAAATAAATAACATTTTAAAATATTATTGAAATGAATAAGTCGTAACAATTTGGCATTTTAAAAACTGATATAATTAAGATTTCAAACTGATCCTTGTAATTGATTTTAGTATAGTTTACTGATGAGATTATGTTTAATGTGATGCAGTGATAAGGCAATTGTTTCTAAGAATGTTATCATTTTTAAACGTAAGTCTGTCTCAGAGAGCAACATACACCACATAATCTCTACAAGAATAGGAATACCTGTTGATCAAGTTTCAGGAGATTGATGCAAGAACAAGAATACTTGTTAAGAAAGTTTCAGGATTAATTAAGAAACGTTTATTATTATTTTTTATTTCACTTTTCTGTTTTTGAGGGATATTGAGTGATACATTTTGGCCAAATCTATTATAAGTGAATTAAAGGAGTTAAATTTGCTTTGAATTAATGTAAAAGTATCAAGAAAGTATTTATACAATTTTGTTTTGTTTTGATGAAAATGTTGTTGCTTTGGCTTTGGTTTGGATTAACAAGAAATGTAATGATACTTTGATATCAACTTTTTTACCACTCTCATTTGAAAACTAAGTATATTATTATGATGAGTAACTTCCTCTCGATGTCTTTGGCTACCTTCATTTGAAAATTAAGTATATAGGGTTTGTTCATTCCCTTCAAAACAATATACGTAAGCTAGCTTTTAAAAATAATTAAATCTATTAAATACAGAGTTAACTTTTTTATTTTTTTACTCTATAAATAAAATAAATAAATAAAAGAGAACTCTTTTCATAGTATGGGTATTAAAAAAATCATACATTTTTAAAATGTAATATTTTAGATTTTTTAAATATTTACAAGATCATCTATTTCCAAAAACTTATACTGTTTCTTTTCCAGAATATTACTTACTATTTTACTATACTTACTAAAAATATTTTGATGGTTGACTGAATTCTCATTTTATCTCTTTTCAAATTTTATTACCCGTATTTTTTCACCTATTCTAATATCAAACTTTCGAATTTTCACATATTTTACCGATCCACTAAATTTGCAATGTGTCACGATAAAATATTTTAAAAGCATGACGATAAATTGCGTACAAAACTGATAAATTCACAAAGTAACAGTATGTGTAAAAATTTGGGTTAAATATGTTTTTTTTTATTTAGTCCAAATTTTATTACAGTACGAAAATTATTAAAATATCTTTACATAAAAGAAAGTGAAATTTTAACGTTAATTATATTATAATAAGTCTATGTGAAATATTTTAATATTTTATTTTATTTCACATTGAAATTTCATTTCTCACGTAAAACAAAACTAGCGAAAATGCATTTAAAGTTATGATCTGCATGCATCGATTGATTAATTTACTTAGGGTTTTGACTTGTTTTTCTTTGAACTTTATGTACTTGAAAACATTTGACAATATGATATGAAGTGGTTATGATAATCCATAAGCTGTGCAGTGCATTGGAGCAACAAGTGTTAATGAGAAATATGAAGAGTTTCATGGCATTAAGTACGAACGTGAGACATAATATTTCATAATATTTTTATAGCTTATTTTTCGAGACTTAATCCAAAAGCCACAAATCCTTGGATTGGAATTGATTTTAGTAAGCAATGAATTACATAGTTTAGTTTACTTTGATGAGATCATGATGTTGACACGTATTTAGCAAATCATCTTGTGAAATTGAAGATGGAAAAAAACCCTACAACTTATAATAAGCTAGAAAAATATTTTCATTAAGTACAACATTAGCTTAAGATTTATTTATTTATCATTTGAACAAAGACTTCACTTATTAGAAAAGAAAAAACTATTAAATATCGTAACGTCTATCAAAATAAATACTTGTGTCTTGTTTATAGAAAATACATCATATTCACATGCTTATGCTTTTTACTTAATTTATACATTATTTTAAAAAATATGATTACTAGATAAAGTTCGTAAAAAATATTAAGGTTTAGCAATTTCAATGTTAAAGTGACTAATAATTCAATGGACAAGTCAACAAAGAAGTTTAAAGTAATTTTTTTTATTATTATAGAAATACCATCACATTGCTCAAAGATTCGTCAAAATAATCATTACTCATGAGTGTGATATTAAACTCATGAGTAATAAACACTAGTTATTTTTATAATTTCATATTTATATACTTTCTTAATTATGCCGCCACTCTTGAGTTTGTCTTAGAATATATATTTTGTAATACGTATTTTCACGTTATATAATTCCTCCTAAAGCAATATTCACATTGTTACTCGGAAATTTTTAATAAAAAAATATTAATTTGATTTTTCTTTTCCATTTTTTCAAAATAATCACTAGAAAAGATATCAGTGTGACATTAAATCGTGAATAATAAACACTGACTTAGAAAAAAAAGTGTTTTGATCAAATAAGTGTAAGGTTATACGAAGAGGTAAAAAAACTTCCTTAATTGGTAACAGGTTGAAAGTAATAACTATAAAACTCTCACTATCAAGTCACTTAGTTAAATATTTATATAATAATAATTGTTGGTGTTAATTCAAATTTTATTAAAGTTTGAATTAGTCTTAAATTTGTTTACTAATGGTATTGATAGTGTTTACAGGATTGTTAGTATTGTGTTAGTGGTTAGTTATTGCTCCTATTTTATAGCTTTTGATAGTTATAATTTTATTTCCTTACAACTTTTATTTTATTTTGTTATTTCCTTCCATCATTAGTTTCTATAACTATTATTCATCCTTCAATATTGAACTTTTACATACATGTAGATTACTAATCGTTATAATTTAATAATAATACTTTTGATAAGGCGGTTAGGAATTTTAATTGCTTATTTTGGTTGAGGAACGGTCTAAGGAAAAATCTAGTTTATGGAATTTAGGTAAACAAGTTGGTTTCACATATTAGGGTTTATGGGTTAAATATATTTTTGTCAATGTGAAATTGTATTTTTTTTCTAGTTCATACTTTATTTTATTTTTTATATATTTGTAGAAAAAAATTATTAAAATATGGATCTTGACTAAAGTTTTGTTTATGTAACAAACGAAATTTTAGCGTCCATTATATTATTATAATAACATTCACGCTAACTATGAGTATGAAATATTCTAATATCATAATCCATTTCAGTAGATCAGCGAAGACCAATTTAATGTGAAAGTGTAAGGATAAAAAAAATATGTAACCCTAATTTTGTTATTAGTAGAATTGAAGAATTGGAAAATCAGGATCATAGTGTTTGTCAAGAAAGAGTGCTTGGTAGTAAATGGTTGAATTAATGAGAATAGCTACCATAAAAAAAATAATCCATTAGGAAAAATTGGATCTTATTTGCATTCAAGAAACTAAGTATGATAAATCTTGTCCGGAAATTTATTTTGCTTTGTGGGGGTGGAATAAAATTGAATGGGTGGAAACTATGGGCATGAACCATGTTGGTGGAATTTTAATTATTTGGCATAAAGATAAGTTTCAAATGAGTAACCATTTCTTTGGTATGGTTATATAATTGTGCAGGGAAATGAGGGGTGGGAATAATTATTGTGGTAGTAGTGATTGGTAATGTGTATTCTCCGGGTAGGTTAGATTTTCAACTTTATCGTAAATGAGCCTAGATCATGTTAAAATATTATTATCACAATGTTATGATTAAAGAATCATATAATAGATAAATAAATAAAAAATCATATTTTATTGATTGAAATTATGTATAATAATATAATCCAAAATATGATTATAAAAAATAATAACCCATATTAATTGTAGAAAGCAATCACCTAGACATAAAAATTCAATCAACAAATAATCATTTAAATTTGTATGATTCTAAAGAGTAGATAATTCTTCCTTTTAGTCTTTAAAAAACTCAATTAAATACCATCAGATTTTGTAGTACTCTCTACCTTTATAAATCTTGCTTCAATACCACAAGATTTCTTTATAAAAAAAGTCTTTCAAAATCACAATAGATTACCACCTTTAAAGTCAAATGAAACTTTTGCTCTTAAAGTGGCAATAAAACCAAATATTTTATTTTTAGTATCACTATAATTATATGCATATTACCTAGGTATTGTATGGTTTTACTATTTTCATAAGAAAAAAAAAAGAAAATTCAAATTTCAAACCCTAAAGCTCATCATAAAATAATTCACAGGACAAATGACACAGCATACATAATCAAATGCACATTTGATCATCATTCTAATCACGGAAATGTTGAATTTTACAACCTACCTTGTGCTGGTTTACTCCCTCAAAAGAATAACTGTACAAATAAATAATTTGTTGTGTGGATGGGACAGAGAAATAACCATTGCTAAAATTTGTCCTTAAGGATACCTTGACTGTCATCACATTTCAGCAGTGCCATTCGCTGGGACCTTGAATAACCTTGTCTGTTATTAAGAATATCAATGTAATTTCGAAGTCTGTAACGATCTGAGTTTGTCAGTGAAAACGGAGGATTAAGAATAAGGGATGGTCCTTCCACTAGAAGGAAAACTAACAGACGAACAGCTTTTGAATACAATGCAGCTGCACTTTCCATGTCACCCATGAGTTCTTCTACCTGCCAAAGAAATAACAGAACACAACCTCAGCTTGGATCACCAATTCAATCTTCATGTTTGCTTAATTTTAGCATACCCTTGAAAATGTGTAAGATAACCTTAATTTTCTATTGTCAATGATGTGATTTCTTTCTCTTTTCATTTACATGTTTAAAAATCGTATTTTCAAGATGGATTTGATGACTCGGGCCAAAATGGATGAAATGAGAAGCAGGAAGAAATACTCACACCCCCATGCCTTCCAAAAGCAAGGGCAGATTGAAATATTGTCTCCATTGCATCTGGCATCTCAGTGTTTCCTGCAATCAAGACAGAAAGAGTCTCCATTGGTATATATTTCATAAACTATGTAATGAAACTACAAGAATCTGTCTCACTCTCTTTCACACACACCCAGAAAGGAGACACGTGCATATATTATAATTATTCCTTTACATTTCATGCATATATTATAAAGAGTGCATAAAGTTTATAGTTCAGCTTATGAAACCAAGAAGTTTAAACATAAGAAAACTCTTTTACATGTTCAGGTGCAGAAGTAGCTTAATTTTTAAAAAAAAGGGGAAGTTAACTAGCTATTTAGCTCAAAAATTAAAATATCAGATGCCATACCAGGCTCAATGGTCTTGGCGAGTTCTTCAGCGTGCTCATATTCCCTCAAAAAATCACTTTCAATTTTAGATAATATATCCTTTGGCTCTAGGATGTTTCCATCAAGGCATTCTTCCGAATCAGGGCTGCCATGCTTCCTGCTGGCACCCTTTCTATATCTTGAAGTTTCTTGGTTTGGACTTCCTTCCATGGCTGAGGCAGCTTGTGTATGGCATATGTGCAGCGCTTGCTTCCAGATTGCAAGAATTACAAGCTGAATAGAAAATGCCTCTAGATGCTTTCCTGCCTCCATCTTTACCATTTTTTTAAGAGTCAGACATGGAGTGGCCCAAAGGGCGAGTATCATCAAAGGGAAAGATCCTCATAATGCATAAAGAATGAACAACTAAATTGCTATATTATTACTATTATTACTACTATAATAATAACTACTGGAAACACAAGTCTGACAAATGCCCGTGCGTCTACATTTTTGTTACTAAATGAAAATAAAGATTATCCCAGTTACGTAGTAGTTATTATAAAAAACAGTTATAAAAATGTTATTAGAATAAGGGTAAAATAGTAAGAAAATGTGTACACCAAAAACAATTATGAAAATTGGTATCTCCTTTATATGTTGGTACAGATAATACAACTAATAACAATGACAGCATGTTTCTAGACATCAACAGCTTTTCACAAAGTAATTGAATAGGCCATAACATGTTGATTCACTAAATTATACGTAAAAGCCAAATAAAAAGACCAGCTAACCTATTGTCTAAATAGAATGAATGTATCCACAATACGAAATATATTTAATCACAATACTTCACACAATGTCCTGATTAGTTTAAAAGATGATTTACTAAGCTCCACTAGAGACAAGGAGTTAAAAACTAGATCATGATTATTGAATACCCGCACATTCCTCAACTTAAGTTTAGAGTAAACACTCCTTGTCATCCCTGAACTATAAGTATTTGAAATCATATTTAGAACCCCAACTACAAAAAATCCTTCAATATGATCCCTAAACTTTGAGAAAATAGAATAGAGGGAATAAAAGTAGCATATTCAATACATAAGAGATTACTAAAACAAATTTCTTACTTTACGGATCATTTAGGAGATAGAAAGAGAGTAATAGTTTGGGGACAAAATTAGTGGTTTATAAGAAAATTTAGAGCCAAATTACAAATAAGAGCACAGTTGCGAGCAAACTTTTAGCAACATTTACCTTTTCATTAACTAACTCAGTGATGGCAGATGCACACTGTTGCAATGATTTCACCCTAGTCATGCAGTGAGCTGATGGCTGTTCATCACCTATATCCATTGATCCAAGCGAAGTCCCAGGAGCAGAGTCCTGACTTCCTGAACTTCCAACTTGGTACGTGCTATTTGTATGTACACCAACTATTGGCATTGGAGCACTAGGTCTGGTGATTGAACTAGAAGACTCTTGTGGTAAACTACCAGACCTATATGGAGTATGGCTGGGCCGTAAAGCACCCACTGAAGATGACGAAACATCAGGGAGCCCTGGCACCAGAACATATTCTTGATCAATATTCTCCAGGGAATCCGTAACTGTCACGTATTACACAAATATGAGAAGCATTATACATAATTCAAAAAAGAAAAAAAAATGTCCTAAATCCAACCATGGAAACAAAATTTAGCTTGTATTACCTTTTGGATAAGGATTTGCGAACATCTGTTCTGGAGATTCTAGAGGATCAGTGAGATTTCTTGAAATGTTATGGTTGTCCAATCTTCTATTAGTGTTATCAGATCTTTGTGTCACACTAACAAACCCAGAATTAGAATTTATGTTATTATACATAGGAGATGTTGAATCTGCTTTATCTAGTTTAGAATTTAGATCAAATCCATAGGTGGACTTTATTGAGGGTTTTTTTCTTGAAAAGGATGGACTCCCCTCAGGGCCACCAGAGTCGTCATCTAGGATGAAAGGCAAACAATCTTCTTGATAATTTTCGTCAGTTCTTCTCAAAGGGTCAGACACAGTAGAATAAAACCCACCAACCAGCCTTGAAGAACTTCTACTCCTGCAAACTACAAATTATTTATATTTGCAAACTGAAAAACCATAATAACCATAAAGTATAAGAGACTGTGTTTTTACCTCAAAGGCTCGTCATCCTGTTCTCTTTGCTTCTGAGAAAGAAATGGGTGGTTAAAAAATTCTTCAAAAGTTAGACGTTCCACTGAAGTTAAAATAAAAAAGATACAGAAGAGAGAATAATATATTAGAATAAGAACAGATATGGAATGTACTGAAAATAATGACAAAAACCTTATATCTTATATCATCCCTTTTTCCTTATTTCTTTCACACAACACTGTTGAAAAAGTAGAGTATGAAAGACTTTCGGTTGGAACACAAGGAGTAAATTTCCCTCAATTTATATTTTATATTAATATTAAAAACTAGGGATTATTATTACAAGCATATTTTATCATTTAATCATCAGATCACCAAGTCAAGCTCCAACTATTATCAATCCCCAGATGAATTACACCTTCAATGAAGGGAAACTCTTCCTTAATTCATAAGACTTCCAAAGTTACATTGCCTGTACTCCTAACAATGAGTAATAACTTACCCTGTATCAGGTTGTTATGTTTCTAAATCTTGCCCCAAAATTCAGAAATAAGTATTCAACTATGAAGAGGTCTGATCTTCACTAGCAAAAATAACAAAAATCAAAATACACCTTGATTCTAGTTGATGTGGTATTGGTTAGCAGGAGAATAAGTTATATAAAAGCCTGACAAGAAAAAACAAATTTGTTGGCTCAATTTTGTGAAGGAGCGGTCATACTGATGCGAACTAAAGCAATCTAATTTTACATAGGCAGGTTTGAAACACACATGCATTCGCCCTATTTACTGCAGCTAGTTTCCCAGGTAAAAGTCAATAAGGGAAACCAAGGAAATATCGACCCATATTAGAAAAGTATCAATACTATAAACAATGATTAAATAAACTGGCCCACAAATTCAACCTTAATTTATGCCTAAGGTTTTAATATTCAATAAAATGAAAACATACCTGGATTCCGACGTAGCAATTTCTGACACAAATCTTTGCATTCAAAACTCAGACTTGGGCAATCAGATGGAAACTGCAATTCTGTCGATTTCAAAATATTCTGTAGTAACTGCAGAGTCCATGATTATAAGTTACATTAAGTTACCTAAGGCAGCAAAAATGTACCGATATGGAGGATAACACTTCTGATATAGCACCAAATTATATACATTATTGATTAGAAAGAACAACTTTGTTTGCATTGAGAGAAAATTCAAAAGACTACGAAAACAGGCATTTTATCAATTCAATACCTGTATTTGATTGTTTCCGGTAAAAGGTGTTCTTCCTGTAACCAGCTGAAATAAGATTGCACCAACACTCCAGAGATCTGCCTGCATGTTTAATTAGATATAAATGAAAGGAAACTAATCATTAATGCTTGGTGTTCCAAAGATATTAAAATTGAAATCACCTTAGCATCATACTTCTGTAGTTGCATGATTTCTGGAGCCATGTACAGTGGTGAACCACACAAGGTTTCAGCAAGGCCCCTAGGTTGCAGAGATCTGCCCGAGAAGAAAAATGTGGTTAATGACTACATTACAGAAAGGAGTATAGAGAAGAACCTTTTCAGAAAGAATACCCGGACATTTTTTTGAAAGTCAGAGAGATACACACAGGCAAAACAGAACAGAAGAAAGTTAAAGCAAGCAAGGTGGTATAATTTGTCATGTCAAATATGTAAAGACTTTTCTTAGGGGTTTAAAACACTTATTTGTATTATTATGATCAACACATTGACCACATTTAAAAACACACTTTCCCTAATTATCTCAAGTCAAATATTGAGCCACATACATAAAGAATAACGCTGGGCTTTCATCATGTCTTAATCATTTTTTTTTGGGGGTCTTCAAGAGAGATGAATGAAGTTGAAATAATTAGGCTACCTTGCAAATCCAAAGTCAGCAATCTTCAGCACTGACTTCTCATCATTTTGGGAGAGAAGAAGGTTCTGTTTCAAGGATGATAATGATTACCATACTTAGATAAAATGACAACACAACCTTCATACAAAGTTTAAATTTAATATATAAGGAGATCAACTAGGATTCTGAAATGATGAGAGATAAACCAATAAATAGGCATTTATGTTTTATGCATTAGAATAAAAATAAAAACCTGTGGTTTCAGGTCTCGATGAATAAGGTTATTATCTCGAAGAACTAGTAGACCAGCAGCTGAAACACAGAGTAGTCATTTATTACTAGAACATTTAAAGAGAACATAACTGCATACAGTTGAAACATACCCAGCTGCTGCATAAAATGCTTTGCAGTTGCCTCTGGTACCCTTCCATGGCGTTGAATGTACAAGGAAAGATCTCCCCCTTTACAGTATTCTAACACAAGATGTATCTTCCCAGGAACCTACATAAAATGAATGACACTTCTAAAGAGAGACTTTCGTGATGCACCAAAAATGCATATTTCATTGCACATCACACCACAAATAATAAATTCACCCAGATCAATCTATTCATAGAATATTGCTATGTACAGTACTTATTCAAACCTCAGAATTTTGGTTTTGAATAAAATGAGCCAAAACTAATACTTAAAAACAATCCACACCCTACAAACAACATATTTCATCTGTCATCAGCACAAAATAAATCCATCCTAGATTTTAAACAACCATTGTCATTTTTACAATCAAATGGTCATTCATCAATAGTTGTCACTCCTTCGATTTCCATACTGTTCTGGTGCACCCAATAGTCTCACCCACATCACTTAAGAGTCAAGGTCAAGGACAATTTAAATACACCTTACTCCCTTAACCCTTTGAGGCGCCTTTTAAGGACAAAACCTTGACGCAGATTCAAGTTTCAACGCTGATAATACATCAAATGCAGTGATTGATCCTAACGATGTTATCTTAACAGACTTGACATTGGAACCAATGTTGTGAAAATGGCGAGTATACACGATTAAATGAGTTTGGAGAAGAAAGCAAGGTGACTCCCATGACAAATTGTGAACCATGCGAATCAAGAGTACGTGTTCTGCTCACTGGATTGGAGAATCGTTCGACGATCTTGATTCGTTTACTCGTGAAGGGCCATTTTTGGTTAAGAAAAAAACCTACCTTATGCAATTCTAAAGCCCTACGTCCACACATCAACATCGGTCGCGCACTCCACCGCTCGCGCTCGTCGTCGGTCACTCTCTCTGCCACTCATGTTCGCCACCACTTGCGCTTGTCACTGCTCGTGCTTGCGTTTGCCACCACAAAAAGTCGTGCTCACCGTCACTCATTTGTCGCCCGCTGCTCATGCCCGCTCCTACTTGCGTATAAAGTCGTTGTTCTTCTCAGTTTTATTTTTTGATTTGGTGTGCTAGTTGTTGTTGATATTTATAATGGCATCATGTGGAAGGAAGGATTGATGATTATCCTGCTTTTAATATTAAGAAATATCTTGGATGGTTTGCTTGTATTAAACATTTATGAATTTATTAGTTGTTTTATGCATTAACATTTTATGAATTATAAATCTATTTTTAATTGTGTTATGCATTGAATATAATGTTTCATATACTAGTAACTCTTACGAGTCCAGTTACGATTTTTAATCTCTTTTCCAATCCTCTCATGATCCTCGAGTTTCACAACATTGGTTGGAACATTGGCATCAAATGTGGAATGGAACATTGGTTCCAAAGATGAACCCCCGTTCTCTCCACCCTCAACTTGGGAGCTTGTTCCAATATACTCAATAGTTCTACATCGCTTAGAAGTTGAGGTCAGTGGCAATTTAAATACACCTTCCTCCATTAACCCTTCGAGGTGTCTTTTATGGACAAAATCGTGATGGAGCTCTGAGTTCTATAACGTACAATACTTGTGATGCGGTGATTGACCTTAATGATGTTATTCCAACAGACTTGAGGTCGGAACACATACTATTAAACTTTGGTTTTGGACCTAACTTAACTCTAAAACTAGCTTGTAAAGCGAAGGTTGTCCCCCATTAACATATTGAACCGCCACCCTTGATGTGCAATTAAGGCAACCCCAAAGAGACCACAACTAAGGTGAGCTAGGAGTGAGTGTAGCTAAGGTGGCTTTTCAACACTCCTCATGCCTAGGACTTCCTGCCTGCAGCTTGGCAATTGCAACTTGCAAGTGGGCCCAAAAATGGATATGGGATAGAAGTTATGATACAATCTTAAACTGTACTTTTTTACCTAACTTTGGTCATATCTCTAGTAAATATGGTTCTAAACCACCAACCTTGAGGTTGCAATCAACACAACCCCCAAAGAGACCACAATTAAGGCGAGCAAGGGATGACTACAATCAAGTCAGTTTTCCAACACAACAAAAGGTATTTTTTCCTACACTAAACCAAGCTTCATGATCACAACTTCCCCCAATTCAATTTAAACAGAAGAATACTGTATCTTGTTAACTTAATAGAGAGCGCTTGCATACTGCTTTTTCTCAAAAATAGAAAGGGAACCTAGGTACCAGTAGGATGTAGCTACACCCCAGAGCAAAAAGGTTTCATCCTATAAATAATAACATACTAGCATACACAACCGCATAGTTTTAATGCAGAAACCCCAAAGGTAAAATCTGTTTCCTCTTTAAATCCCACAGTACAGCACCCACATAGCAGCAACCATGGTTATCATGCCCCTACACACTTTTTCAAAGGTTTTGTATATTCCCCTAGTCAAACGGCAGATTGCCAACATTCTTTCTCACCACTAAAAAACATTTCTAGTTCTAACCCCAGATAAAAGCAAAATCACCAATATCAAAATCGCCAAAATCATCAATCACCACACATTTCCAAGCTCTAAAAATATCATCACCACTTCACTGTAAAGAATTTATATGAGCAACAGTAATCGCACACCCTAAAACCCAAAACCAAAAGCACTTTACTTAAAGCAAAACAAACTATAAAAACACTACTAAACAATTATAAAAACACCCAAAATAAGAGAATCCTCACAGTAACAACATTTCCCGAAATTCCAAATCACACAATATCTTCGACAGTCCCCACCAGCCCAAAGAGTTTGACTCAATTGGCAATACACCCTAAGATTCTGAGGGATTTAATACCAACATATTACATCTTTGGAAAGAAGTGATAAGTTTTTAAATTTAACTAAGTCCCAGACCAAGAATTAATCTCTCAAAAACCCCAAACTTATCAGGGTCCCACCAAACAGTATAAGGCGTTAATCAAGGTGGTTACAACAAAAACATTCCACACCAAAAACCAAAAAAAAAAATCTACACCTAACCTGAATGATATCGTGCAAACAGATTATGTTAGGGTGGTTAATCCGCTTCAAGATGTAAATCTCGGACATGAGGCTCTCCTGCAACTTTTTATTGAGGCGAAGTGTGGCGATCTCCTTTATTGCAACCTCGGTTCCGTGAACCTTGTGCCTTCCGTGCCACACCACCGAGAACGACCCCGAGCCGATTTGCCTCCCCACCACGTATTCTCCGACCACCCTGCTCCGCCCCACTGCCTGTGCCATCGCCACCGTTGAATCCGAAACCCTAGACTCCGAAACCCGATTACCGAAAACGGATCCTCCTAACCACTTTCTCGGGTTTTGATTTTTTGCAGAACACGACCACGGATTGGGTCAGAAAAGTTTCGAAGTGTTTTTTTTTTTTTTTTTTCCACAAATGGGGGGTGGTTTTTGAACGTCCCTTTTATTTTGGTT
>Ga0123342_1002643_pt1 | contig 29575 bp, 17 predicted proteins | sample Turbeawhitnodule_FD_89960 | JGI IMG/M metagenome (GOLD analysis project Ga0123342, IMG submission 89960) | Root nodule microbial communities of legume samples collected from Mexico - Turtle bean Mexico white nodule | ecosystem: Host-associated > Plants > Roots > Nodule | place: Mexico: Nepantla... | reverse complement strand
TAGTTAAGGCCTAAATAAACCCAATTATAAGAATATTAATTAAAACAATGGATTTATTAATTATTATAGTCCAATAATCTATGATTAAGGCTATTAAGTGTGAATAAATATATGCTCATCAAAGGTGCTCCCTGATTTTGTTAACATCCAGTCTCCTTCCGTCCAAACAATTAATGCACGACCACCTAAACCTTACTCCATCATGGCCACTATTATTAGCGTTATGTTGCGCGAATAGTATAAATTCTTCTACTCCTCTTTTGTACTCATCACTTATGTGAATAAAGTTATTCCAATTTTGATCCATTATGTTTTATAATGGTCATTCAGGTGTTTACTAATGAGTGTGAAATCTCACGTTTGCCGAGGGTCGAACACCTTCAGACTCAATACCAACACGTATCAATTGGTGAGGGTTGAACACCCTCAGACTAAATACCAAAATGATAATTCTATTATAACCTAACAAATAACTATAAATTAATAATATATACAAATTATAATAAATACTAAATATACAAATTAAAAATCATTAAATTAATTATAAATACTAAATAATATAAATCTATTTACAATATAACAATTTAATAATTATATTCTGACCTAACAACTAACATAATATAAATTTAAACTAAAAATAAATAAAAATTATAATAAATATAAAATATACAAATTAATAATACTAAAAAATTATTTAAAAATTTAAAAACACCACAAACCTTGTGTGTGAAAGCAACAGTGGTGAAAAGTGGCAGTGGCTAACAACAATAAAGAACCAATGGTGACGCAAGGAAACTAATGAAAACAGTGGTGGAAGGCAATGAAACAGTAATGGTAGTAGAGAAAACCTTTATCAATGGAGAATAGAAACAGATAAGAGAAACAAATAAGCAATGGAGGATGCCAGAATGAGTGAATGAAAGAAACTTACAATGAATAGAGAGCACGAAGATGAAGAAGAAGCAGAGAGCACGAAGGGAAAGCACGAAGACAAAGTGCAAGAAGAAAAAGGAAATACGATAGCGTAAGTGACACGCTTCGAATTGGAGTAATAAAATGACAGTAAAATGGCGGTCATTGTCATTTTACACTTGCTTTAATTTAAAAAAGATCACTGCGTTTTGATGGACAATGTTTAAAAGTAAATATTATAAATTTATTGTCGAAACTGTTTAAATCTGGACGTAGAACTAATATAAAAAAGTTATTTTTGTTTGGTATAAAAAATATATTTTTTAATAGCTAGTGAAATAACATGAAAAGTTTTCAATCAAATATTTAAAATTCAGCATGATTTATCATTTCATACTTACATGAACACTTCCTATTCCAAACACCTTTATTTTATTTTTTTAAGTATCTTTACGTTTCTATCATATTTCTATTTTGCTTAAAATTATGAGTAATGCTTTAATCAAGAATATTGATGTGAAGAACAATGTAAGTTTTAAATGAATTACAACTTTTAGTATTATTTAAATACTTTTTGAAACAATATACATATTACATTTAATACTAGAAAAAAAAGAAGAACATGAAATTGAAATCTTAAAAGTTGAGTTTAGTTTATAGAAAAACAAAAGAAATGAAAAACAAAAGAAATGAAAAACAAAAGAAATGAAAAACAAAAGAAATGAAAAACAAAAGAAATGAAAAACAAAAGAAATGAAAAACAAAAGAAATGAAAAACAAAAGAAAATTGGCGTCGCCCGGACTCGAACCGGAGACCTTCAGTGTGTTAGACTGACGTGATAACCAACTACACCACGACACCTTATGTTTTAAATTTTTCAATTAGTAGTTTTTCTATACAAGAAATACATGTTATAAATCGATAATGCTCAGCTATTGGGTAAATAAAACAATTACATTTGTAAAGATAAAAACACGTGTCATTATATTTATTTAAGAGTCAACTTTATAAGAACTTATTTTTTTTTAAAATTTTATTGTATAATATGTTTTTTAAAACTTTCGTGTAACTTTTATTTTAATAAAATATTTGATAAGATTTCATACTTTATTAATGTTTTATGTAATTATTATATCTCATGATAACTAAATTTTAATTAATTAATATCTTATTTATTTGTTAATATTTGTAAAATAAAAAGGTAATTTTTTTTAATTTTTATGACGCAAAATTTTGTTTAATTTTTCAGTATAAAAAGGTCAGGTTTTAAATTTGTCACTTCATAATTTTGTAATAGAGTATAAATTAATTTTAATTTTTTATTTCTATTTTCTAATACGAGTTTAGAGAAAAATAATGATTATATTATTTTCACAAAATTCTTTAAAACCTATAAGATTTGAGTTAATTCACTGCAGAAAGCATCGTACACACGTTTTTGCAGTGCTTACGAGAAGCTAGAAGTGAAAGGTTGAGAAACGCAGGAGTGGGACACGTGGCACAATGCAGAACAACGAAACAACTTTTAATTTATTAAAATAAAAATAAAAATAAAAATAATATTGTGGTGGAGCAGTTAGAGGCTCCAAACGACGAGTCCGTTGCGTTGTGACTGCGTTTCATGGCTTCTGCAAATCCAACACTCCCATTAGCCTTCGCCCAGCGCCACCGTCACGGTGTTTCGCAGCGTCCACTTTTCTTCTTTGCTAAATTCCGTAACGGAGTTTCCCTCTCTGCTTCGGCTTCCAAACGGAGAGTGTTGGCGAAAGCGCAGAAGGCTGTGAACGAGGAAGTTGTTGAAAGCCAAAGCTCGGAGTTGAAGAATGGTACCCAACGCACTCCTTCTTCCTCCAAATTGGTGCTTGTTGTTGGTGGCTCCGGAGGCGTTGGTAAACACACACTTTATCTTCATTTATTTATATTCCTATTCAAGTTGTTGTTACCATATTTATTTCTTAAACATGTTGCTGCTCTAAAAATATATTGAAATTTAGTTCTAGTTTTCTGGATTTTGATTTCCGTGGTTTTGTCGAAGTAGAATAACGGTTTCTGTAATAAATTAATTACACTTTTGAATAAACAATTTTGTTGAGGTTTCTCTCTAACCACAATAGAATTGGATCATGTAGACCTTTTAATTTTGGAAAAAACTGAAGAACCGAATGTGCTAAAATTGTACATTGACGAGACTATGAGAACCAAAAGTGGATTTAACTCTTCTAGTGAAATATTTTATATTTTATCTTTCTTATTTCTATTTTTATTAGGTGAAAAGTAAGAATATAACTGGTGAAATAGCAATTAATGCCATTTCGAATTTTGAAAACCAAATATAGATGTAAACAATTTTTTTCTCAAAAATAGGACATTTAAAAAAGGATGGAGGAAATATATTTTAGTTTTTGTATTTATTAAAACCAAAGTGATTTTAGTCATGATTTTAAGTTCCGTGTACTCTTATTAGGACATTTAGTAGGAGGATAGAATACATAATAAGGAATGATATGTGTATCGTTCAGGATTTTAGCAGTCGGTTATTAGACACGATCTGAGTCGCCAATATTGTTTCATGAGTAATGTATCTGTTAGACGGTTGAATTAGCCCCTAGACGATAATAAGTTTTGGATAACTCAACTTATGTACTTCTATTATTTACTCAATGAGAAAAACAGAGTGCTAGTGTAGTTGTAACTCCCCTTGAATATTTGGTAACTAAGTGGCAAACATAGTTGCTGTCGGTTTTGTTCACCCTTTAGTCTTCCATAAGGATGAAAATGGTGATATTTAGATCTGTAAATGACTAATTTGGTGATAAAATGTTTGAAGGACTAATGCAGTAAAATGCTAATTTTTTGAGGGATTAATCTGGTGACAAAACATCTTAGGAGGACCATTGTAGTTATACCCCAATTTTTAGAGGATGTAATTGAAGGTTTACTCTATAAGTAATTGAAATACTGCAATTAAATAAACATGACTGTAATAGTAACTTCTGTTATTTGTGTATCCTTGCGTATTTGCAAGTCTTTTGGAATCCCATTTTTAGTGTTATTTTATGCATTAAGATTAGTTTTATAAAATGTGGAAATGCATACATAATTATTGACAATAGTTTGCTTGGGGAAGTTTGTTAAGCAGTTGTTCCCTTGCTATTCAGGGCAGCTGGTTGTTGCATCACTGATTCAGCAGAGTATTAAGTCACGGTTGATACTTAGGAATCCCGAGAAAGCCACAGAACTATTTGGTGAACAGGATAAGGAGAAACTGCAGGTACACCATCTACTCTTTATTGATCTGTCAAAGTGAAAATTTAATTGCTTAAGTAGTCCCACTGAGGTATCCAGTAGGTGTGACTCAGTTGACATTACACAATGAACCTGTGGGGTAGGACTTGGGTTCAATTATCACAAAACACATTCTTAGATATGCTTAAGGAGTTTTAAGTGTGACTAATCTCGGGACAGAGGATTAGCCTCATAGTAAATCCGAAAGACTGAAGCTTTTGGAGATAATTCAGGGTCTCATTAGGGTGCCAAACTAATTGCGATGGTTATCCAAAAACAAAAAAGTAGTTCCTCTGAGGAGCAACAAACTATGTTAATTTATTTTCATCCATTCTGGATTTATTTTCTACTTATATAGAGCTTCTGAACATAACAGGTATTCAAAGGTGACACAAGGAACCAGGAAGATTTGGATCCATCCTTATTTGAGGTAAGCTCTTCAGAGTATTTTACAGAATAATACTTGCTTGATCTGAATTATTTTCATTTTGATGATTCATTTCAGTTAGAAAGAAAGTGTAGGAAATAATTTCCATTTCTTTTGCTTTCCTTTCTTTTTATTTACTTGCTTTTTAGGGTGTCACACACGTGATTTGCTGCACAGGAACAACAGCATTTCCTTCAAGGCGTTGGGATGATGATAATACACCAGAAAGGGTTGGTAAGAATCATGTCATGCATATATTGCAGCATTTGATGTCATAACTAGAATGAAATAGAAGATTAGATATCTGAAGATTCAAGAGTGGAAAATGTAAGCATAATACTGATGCCTTTTATTGAAAGTTGCCTACAACATAATCTTCATCTACTTTTCATGCACTTGTCGGTATTTTGATTTTGACTAAAAGTATTTAATTTGAAGATTGGGTGGGAGTAAAGAATCTAGTATCTGCATTGCCTTCCTCAGTGAAGAGAGTTGTTCTTGTGTCATCAATAGGTGTGACCAAATTCAATGAATTGCCATGGAGGTAAGCATACCTCATATTTTGTTCTTAATTCATGAAGGTTTTGTAGTATCATATGTTGGCTTGCTTGAAAGTAGAGTTTATTTTATTGGTAATGGTAATTCAGAATAAGACCATTCTAAAATTATAATGAGAAACTAATTTATACTTTAAAACACTTTTCCATCAAGGTATAAAGAGTTTTTCTTTTGTTTTTAAATTCAAGTGTAAGACGAAATGAAATTACCTTATGTTTATATTGTTATTGAAATTCCATAACTGGTTTTCTGTTGGCTATTATTGATTGCAGACGTGGTTTCATTAGGTATAATCAATATTGTGCTTCAAACTTAAATAGTCAAAATTGTCTTACTTTTCCTAGTTAATAGTCAAGATTCAAGACTCAGACCCTAGACCTTTTCTTTGGTGCTGTCCAACCCGTTAACCAACGCTCATTGATAAAGTTTTAGTTTACGATATAACCAAATAGCATTGATTAATATATGTAGTCACTCTCACCTTGTGGGATAAGGCCTGGTTGTTGCATATGTTGAAAAAAAGTTACCCCTAATTCTGAGTGCATGATTCCCCTGTTCATCCTTTTGAGACAAATCTTTGTGCCTTACGCTGTTACTATGAGTCCAAACCGTGAGATGTACTATACCACTTATTAATCTCACCGCATCTTCATTTTAAATATTCATTCACTATCATAATTATTACCTATAACTACATAAAATACTTTTTTTTATGGGGTAAATAAGTTCCACTTTCCAGGCGATTAATTATATAATTATTCAATGACAAATATTATGTTTATTATGTTCCAAAACTTTTCTCATGGACTTGTCATTGTCCCTTTTTCATGTAGCATTATGAACCTATTTGGTGTCCTGAAGTATAAGAAGATGGGGGAGGATTTTCTGAGGAGTTCTGGCCTTCCATTTACCATAATCAGGTAAGGTGAAATTTTTGCATGCTCCACACCTGGTGTTACTACTTGATGAATATAAAGGTGTGGGACTTTTAATTTAAATGTAAAAGTCTTAAAATTTTGAAGCTTCTCATAACACATTTAAATGCATTTTAGACCTGGAAGGTTGACAGATGGACCATACACATCATATGATCTCAATACTTTGCTCAAAGCAACAGCTGGCCAACGACGAGCAGTCCTTGTAGGTCAAGGTATGAGTAACACTCATTTATAAGTATGTAACAACACAAGCAATTTTTTTTAATTTTTGTTAATTTCCTAAGCAATGCTCACCTGAATCAATTAGCTAGATATACCAGATGTATGATTGAATATTTGAATATATACTAGCATTCTAGAAAATCAGTAATGTGACTTGCTAGAAGTGTAGCTTGTTTCAAAGACAAAAGAAGAAATCAGATTCCCACCACTTTTTGTCTACTGAAGCAGGAGCCTGAGCTATGGTTGAATTAACCTCGACTTGATCTAGATGTATAACTGGGTGATGTCTTGGTAAAACGTTGTTCGATAGTTACCCTTTCACACGTCTATTATGATCAGTAACTGCTGCTAGGTGAGCCTAAAAGTGAGTTCCCAGTGCTGATGGCATAAAAGGATTTCTGGTGTTTTACCTGTTGTAACAGTTTGATTGATTATCTCACCAACCAATCTTTGCCCTAAAGTGTAATAATAATTCTGAATGAATCACTGAGAGTGTGGAGTTGAATATGTAGAGTTTCATTCAGTAGGCTCATTGTGTTTGTAAGGGGGTTTATCATAGTTTCATAACCATACAAATGCACGTGTGGAATCATAGCAATTAACAGAATGATAGGTAACCCCCGGTTGTTAGTTACATTGTTAGTAAACTAATTAGAGAAGGTTAGTTATTGTTGCCTATAACTAAGAAAAGGGTTTGAGAGGGAGATTTTTAACCTGTGATTTGGGAGGGAATTCAGATTTTTGTGTGAGAGTTCGTGCCTCTTCAAATTCTGGATAATCATTTATATACCCTTTTCTGTTAATAGAAGGTTTTTCTTTCTATAATTTTGATCCAGTCCAGTTCCTATCACACAACCAATCTAACTCTTTAGAGACTCATGTATCATGTTTAATTTTGACTGCAAAAGCTACACTTGCAACATACGACATGTATGTCTTCTCAATGAAATGAAACATAATGCTAGGCATTACTCCTCTCAGCCATCATATACTCCTGCATAGACTTTTGCTACACATCTTGTGTAAGACACTCAGAGACAAACTTTGGAACCGTAACAGATCTAGGAAATCAATGCCTCAACAGGAGGAAAGTCATAAACCATCATATAACAAAGGAGCTAGCTGGATAGAGGCAAGATTGCTTACTTCCAGCAAGCCCATGAGGCATCAGGAACAGTATTTTATCTGTTGGAGGTAGAATAGGAAGTGAAGGGACTATCCGTGGTGGTGAAGCTGATAGTAGATCAAGGGCTGCTAGTGGAACTGTGAGAAATTGTTGGTTAGGAATCTGAGAGGAACATCCCTTCAAGTGAGACACAGAACTCAGTTCAGATGTAAATTCTTCAATAAAGATGAAGGAGGATGGCGTGAATGCTATTGTAGCTGGAAGTATACAAAGAAACAATGCAGGAAAATGACTATGGTTCTTGTGGTGCGCTATGTTGATGACCATTAAAAATGATCTTTGTGACTGGTCGTTACATTTAAATGATTGTTTCTGAAAGAACCCTCTCGTAACTGATGAATCTAGTAAGGAGAAAGAAAATAGCAGAAGAGGATTGATTGGAGGCTTATATGGCACATGGGAAAGGTGTGAGATCAGGTCCGGCTAAGGGTAATTCAACTGTAGGCAAAGGATATCAGCATATCATGTGAGTTGGCTTGTATGTTGAAGAACAAAAAAACAAACTGTTAACGCTTATACCATAAGATAATAATGAATATAATCTAACATCATGAAACATGTCTGGTATGATGACTACCTACCCCTGTTGACACTGTACATATGCCCACTAATTATATGAAATCTTATGGATAAAAGGCTTGAGCGAATGGGCATTTTTTTGGATGTATATGTTTCATCCCTACATGTGAGATTGATATTGAAACTAGAATGTTAATTTACCTTATTTCCCTTCGCATTTTAGATACATGACTATGACTAAGTTATAGTATACATTTTACTAGTATGTTTGTTTAAAGTTTTAAAAATTTGTTACGGGCTTTCAGGTGATAAACTAGTTGGAGAAGCCAGCAGAATTGTGGTTGCTGAAGCTTGCGTGCAGGCACTAGATCTCGAAGTCACTGAAAACCAAGTATATGAAGTTAACTCTGTTGAGGTAAAGTTTAAGTGGTAATTTGTTTGGTATTAGCTTATATAAAATGATACATATTTTTTTAATAAAAAAGAAAGAATGCTTTTGCACATGGCTCTCAAACCTTTTTTATTAGTGTCAGTTTTTTAATCTCTTAAGAATTTGAACGTGTTTAATTCAATTCTACAAGATCCGCTTACAAATTGAGAGTTGTCCTCAACTTATAACTTATATTCTATATTCTGACCATATATATCTAGATGGTGTGCGATCTTCAAACATAATCCCATAAAGAATTAGACAACATAAGCATTAGACAACACGACATGTTATAATTAAAAAAACCTAACTTCACACAGATTAAGAAAATCAGTTAACTATATTAAATTTTACTAATCTCTTAATATTCTTCTTAAAATGTTCTTATGTAAAACAGTGTAATCAAAAGTGAGACATTAATTAAAGTTAGGGAAATTTTAGGAAAAATATCATTAAATGAAGAGTTAAAATATACTTATATTTGAATACAGAGTAAGGGTGATTTTTTTGCTTATAAATGAGAATGGGGATAAGAACTAGCTCTTCTTTTGGTTACATTTTGTTAGCAATTTATATGGTGCAAGTATTTCAATATAAGTAGCTATAATTTATAATATACTGTAAATAAAAAAGTGCATATTTGTTAGTCGATCATATTTTTAGTTATATATTCTTTACTCCATCTGTGCATATTGTTGGTGCTAAACTGCAAACATTTTAGGGGGAAGGTCCTGGAAATGAAGCTAAGAAGTGGCAAGAATTATTTGAATCTGCACTATCCAGCTAGCATTTCAAGCCATGTGTACATCCCAACATACCAAATAAAGAAGACGTGCCTACAGAAGGAAAAAAAGGGAAAACAAGAGGCAAATCAAAAGTAAGAAACCAGTAAATAAAAAATAAGATATGTTGCATCAATTTTCATTCTATTCTCTTACTGTAATAAATATTTTGTAGCAATATTATTTTGATATGATTTTTCTTCATACTTTAACAAATGATTTTTGAATCTATTAAGAGAAGAGGTGTACTGAAAAAGAGAAGAGCTTCTAATACTTGCAAGTTGCAATAAGATATGTTGCATCAATTTTCCTTCTATTCTCTTACTGTAATAAATATTTTGCAGCAATATTATTTTGATATGAATTTTCTTCATGAAAGTATGGCAAATGATTTTTTGAATCTATTAAGAGAAGAGGTGGTGTAGTGAAAAGAGGAATGATATAGTGTCTAGAAAAGCACTTATTGCAAGTATTAGAAGCTCTGAAAGGAAAATAATCTCTACTCTACAGATAAAGACAAATCAGAATTTTCTTTCCAATTTTGAGATACCAAAAATGTTTTTTTTTTTTTAAATTTGAAGATGAAAATAAAAATTATTTCAAATTTTAGGAATTAAAAGAATAATTAAACAAAAAAAAAGTTATAAGAAACTGTTAAAGTATAATTTGAATCATTGATAGTTACCTTTTTTGTCGTTGACAGAAATTGTATCACCTCATATCATTATGATGAAATTGAAAATATAAGTAGGAATTTGGTGATATTTTTGAGTCTTGAATCATCTGTTGCTGTTCTGGATAAAAAATGAGCCACAACATTTGCATGCCTCTAACTTTTTAGTTTGGATTGTGGTAGTTAAGAAATAATAGCAATTACTTTCTTCACCTCCATGATTTCCCTTGAATCTTTATGGGGTTGGGACATTATGGATTGCTTGATATATAATATTTCTGAATTGAATAATTTGAAATAAATAAGATTTTTTTGGATTGTTTAATTATATATGTATATTTCTGAATTATATAATTCAATATATATTTGTCAATATGAAAATAGATTTTGTATTATACAATTTTAAAAACAAATTTTAGATTGCATTTGTAATTAATTTTTTTGTTTACAAAATTGATCAATCTGAAAATATTTTTTTCCAACGGATTAATCAATTCAAAAATGTGTTTTTTTTATAAACATTGTTTTTTATTTTTATGATTAAAAAGTGTGGAAGTTTGTCTATCTTGACCATTCTCAAATAATAGTTACCATATACAAGCATACATACAATAGAAGAATGAGATCCAAAGAATGTAATAGAAGTCACACTAACTAAGTAGAAGACTAATATTATAATTGCCTATACATTGTCTAATATCCTGCCTTGTAAACTTATGGAGATGGTTCAAAATCATAAGTTTATGTCGAAAATCCATAAACGAGGGACCAACAATAAGTTTGGTTAATGTATCAACGACTTGGAATCTGGCAGGTAGATGAAGCAAACGAATTTTGTTTTGTTGAACATAATCTCTAACAAAATGTAACTCTAATTCAAAATGCTTGGTTCGAGAATGCATGATGGGGTTGGTGATGAGAATAACAACTCCCAGGTTGTTTGAGAATAACTGTGGTTGAGTGGAGGAAAGGTGTAGTTCATATAGGATAGATTGCAACAAAATGACTTCAGTTAGAGCTGCGATAATGTTGCGATATTCAGCTTCGATGCTGCTACGTGAGACAACACGTTGTTTGTAAGAGGATCAAGCAATGATGTTGAGACCATAATAGACACAATAGCCAGTGGTAGACTTCTCGTCGTCAATGTTGTTGTCCCAATTAGCATCACTAAAAGCACGAACATCTGAGGAGGAGAGCAAGTACAACAAGATAGTGTAGAATTTGTTTTACTGCCTTCCAATGAATCTCTTGTGGGTTGTGCATAAATTGACACACCTTGTTCATCGCATAGGATAATTTTGGACATGTGATGAGGATATATTAAAGAGCTCCCACAACTGAATGAAATATGGATGGATCATGCATTGCGGAGGACGCATCTTTTGGTATGCGAAGGTTAGTTTTCATGGGTGTGGGTAGTGGTTTAGCAACATGCATGTTTGTACGTATAAGGAGATCATTAATATATTTATGCTAGACAAGTGCAGACCGCCATTAGGAAGACGATTAACCTGGACATCGAGAAAGTAATGAAGAGGGCCAAGATCCTTGCATGCAAAACAATAGTTGAGTTTGAATATGAGGTTTTGAACTTCTTGTATGCAAGAGCCTGTGATGATAATATCATCAACATAGATTAGAATAAAGATTGTGTATGACGAATGAAACTGAACAAATAGAGATGAGTCACTTTTGAAAAAGTGAAAACCAAAAGCTTGAAGTGTGGTACTTAGCTTTTGAAACCCAGATCGTGGAGCTTGATTTAAACCATATAAATCTTTGTGAAGTTTGCAAACTAGATGTGGAGAATTGGACACAAAACCCGGTGGCTGATTCATATAGACATCCTCCAGAAGATCTAACTTATGTAAAAACTGGACTGACTTACGAATTTTGACCCATTTTTATAGTTATAATTTTTTATTCAGTTAAAACTTAACAAATATGTAAGTTGGTGTGAGTATAAATTGATTAAGAAAATATAATAAATTGAAGTATTGGATCACTAAAAAATTAGTGAAAATAGTGATATAATGTACATTATGCCTTTATTTTTAGAGGACTGAACTTTTTATGCTGTAAATAATGTAAATAGTATAACAATGATAAAATAAACACATGTAAATCATGAAAACGATGGCTTGCTGATGGAGAATTTTTATATATATATATAAAATTAATTGAATTTAAAGTCCTATAATTCTCTAATAAACTATGCAAAACGATTATGTCATATTCTTGGAAGATGAATAACACATTTTTTCTTATAAAGTGGGTAACATATGAATTCACATGATTTGTCAAAATCGCTAAAGTGATTTTTGACATCCTTAACTTTTTAAAAAGTTCTAGTTCACATTTGGACACAAGTCATTATAATTGTTTTTTGTCTCCTATTGCGTAGAGAAGAAGAGGATGATTGAGTGGAATTGTAAAAAAATGTTTTAGCAATTGATTTGGAAAATAATTAATGTTATATATATATATATACTTGAAAATATTCAGAAATTATTTTATATTTTATTTTGAAATTATTATTATTAAAATATAATTATATTTAGTGATTTGAAAACATATTCATTATGTTTTATTTATTAGGTAAAAGGTTAAGAAAACGATTTTGAAAGTACTTAGAATTATTTGTTTCGAGTCGTACTTCCATAGTAATTTTCAATAATAAGATGGCTATTAAGCAGAAACTTTTTTTTTTACTTAGTAGCTTGCATATGTTCAAGACAACACTTGAATCTGTCACATGAAACACATTTAATTTTTTTATCAGCAATAGAAAAAAAATAAATGGGAACTGCTTCAGGGGTGGTTCAACCCTTATGCAAAATACACAAAAACCAACTTCTAACAAATACCACCAAACTAACGGACAAAAACCCTACCCATATTAAAAAGCATGAAAAAAACTTCAAGAAACCATCATCATACACACTAAAGGTTCCAAACACCAATTAGAATAGGAAAACCAAGCAGAGCGAGATTTTACCGAAATCCAAGACCAGACCTTTACTTGCACCAAAGCAAACACTTCTGACACGTCCGCCACACCCCTATTGAATATGACAGAATTTATGTGATTCCAGAGTTCATTCACCACCCCAACTCAAATTGTGCTCCACACGTCATAAATCGAATCTGAAGCCAAGCACATCTTGAATTGATCAAAATTTGACGTAGGATCAATGTGATATACAAACGATATTCCAAGCCACTTAGAGCATAAACACTATATACGCCAAGCGAAACTACAATTGAAAAACAAGTGACGATAAGACTCTTCATTCTTTCCACACAGACAACACATAGAATTTTCAATCAACACCCCTCGTCTTTCCAAATTAATCTTATTAGCAAGCTTATTTTCAAGCATCCTCCAAGCAGTAAGAACCATAGAAGGTACAACTTTGCACTTCCACAACTTACTGAACACTAGAGAAGAAACCACCTCTTGGTCCTTCCTAACATGAATATAGGCAGAGTTAACTGAAAATATTCAAAGACCCCCAACCTTCCAAATCCAACTATCCGTCTCTCCCGGAACCAACTTAGCCTCAAGCAAAACCTTATGCAACTGATCCACCAAAGGTTTCTCCCAGTCGAAGAAAGATCTTCGCTAGGGTAGCTGCCAGACCCAAACACCACTAGTCCAAGACTCGAGCTCAGCCACCATAAATTCTTTGGTCGAACTTATAGAAAACAATCTCGGGAAGACTCTCTTCAGCGCGCCATAACCCAACCAATTGTCCTCCCAGAAAGAAATATCCTTTCCATCACTAACTTTCCACTTGAAACCATCTTCAAAACTTCTTCCCCAACCCTCTGAAGCCCACACCTCTTTTAGATCTTTCCACCAAGAAGAACTCCTACTGCTTTTTCCTTCCTCGCCCAAACTTCTCCAACCACCGTATTTGGAAACAAGAATCTCATTCCAAAGACCACCCTTTTCCGAACCCAACCTCCAAATCCACTTACCTAACAAAGCCACATTAAACAACTTTGTATCAATGATACCTAGCACCCCGAACTCGCGAGTCTTACAAACCTTTTCCCAAGAAGCCCAAACGATCTTCCTTCCTTCAGAACCCCATCCCCAAAGAAAATTCATTTGGATCTTGACCAACTTATCTGGCACCCTAGAAGGCAATTTGAATAAAGACATGAAGAATAACAGAATAGAGGAAAGAACAAACTTGATCAAACAAATCCTCCCAGCCATCGACAAGCACCTACCTTTCCACCTGCTTAGTCTAACCTGAACTTTCTCTATCACTTCATTCCAAAAAGCATCGCGCTTATGAGTCCCACCAACTGGCAAACCCAAGTATACAAAAGGAGAAACCATCGTGTCGCAGTTAAGGATAACTGCAAAACGCTGAAGCAAAAAATGATCCACCCCCGTCCCGCCAATTCTACTTTTCAAAAAATTCACCCTAAGCCCAGAAGAAAGCTGAAAACATTGCAAAATCACCTTAATATTGAACACGCTTTTGGTGTTAGCTTCACAGATGAACAAAGTATCGTCTGCATATTGTAGCATATTTACCTTCACTTTATCCTTGCCAACCTCCAAGTTGTCAATCAACTTCTTTTCTTCTGTCATCCTAGTCACCCCAGCCAACCCTTCTGCCACTATAAGAAAGAGAAAGGAAGCAAGCGGATCTCCTTGGCGAAGTCCCCTCCTAGGAAAGAATTCCTTAATTGGACTACCGTTCACAAGAACTGAAACAGAAGTTGACTCTAAGCAACCCTTTATCCACCGAATTCAAAGATCACGGAAACCCAACCTCCTTAATATATAGTAAATAAACTTCCATTTAACCGAGTCATACATTTAAATAACGGTCGCATATGTTCAATCGTACAACTTGTGTTTATTAGACTAAAATGGATACTTTGCATTTGACATAATTTAATACACATAAAATTATGTTTTAATTGTTGAAACCATAAAAAATATTTATTTAACTTTTTAGAAATACTTTATTTAAAGTATATTAAAATTATTTTTAATTATATTTTTTTAGGTACAATTAATTTATATAACCCATGTTGCAAGGTGGATATAGTCTATTATAATTTATGACTTGAACTATACTAATAATTTTTGTTAATTGTGGGTTAATTTTTAGTTTAAGTGAGTTACCTACTTTTCTTGTTATGTTCAAAAGCAATGATATAAATGAAAATAGGTAAATAATGAAAGGATGGGTGGTGGTGGAGGGAAGTATATATAATGTTCTCATCTTCAAGTTTTTTATAAAGTGGGAATTATAGAATATTTTTTTATTCGTTATGACTTTTGAAAAAAATAATGTTAAAGTGATTTGATCAACCTTCACAGACAATCATCGTCATTTATTTATTTTGGAGGATACGGTTGTCTCCAATCTTAGAGGAAAAGAAAAGCCTATGGAATCTTTTATAAAAAGGCAAATAATTTTTGGAAATTAATTTTGTTTAAATATTAATACATATATTTTCTTATAAGTATTTTTATACTTTTTAACATTTTATTAGAATGTATTATATAAAAATAAATTTAAGGTTTTGAAAGCTTAATTTTTTTATTAAAAAGTAAAATAATATTAAAATAAATTTGTTAAATATTTTCAAATATTATATATATATATATATATATATATATATATATATAAACTCACATATACATAAGAGCATAAAAATAAAAAGGAACTCGATTTAGGCTATATTTTAATTTCAATATAAATTTAAATATGTCATTAGTCCTTGAAAATGAAAAATTTAGTCAAGTGAATTAAATCCTAGAAATAACATAATCATAAGAAAAATAATTAGTCTTGAATTAAATCCTATAAATAACTTATTTTTTATTCACCACTCTTAAATTTTATTTTATTTTGGTTGTGTGAATTATTTTTCTTTGATTTTTATCTCTCAAAAATATAAAATCAGTAAATTTTATTTTAAGATACATAACTAAAATTTATTTTAGAACTTTAACTTTAATATCCATAAAAAATACTAACATGTTACAAAATTGCAGTGAATATCACTTAAGAAAGTCAACAATTGGTGGTAAAAAAAAAAAATCCTAGAGTAGAAGGAGAAAACAACATGAATTGAGAGATTTTGATTTTGAGAAAAGAAAAAGTGAGAGAGAAAGAGTGTTGGAGAAGAGAATAAGAATATGTTGGTCGTGTGTATTTCCATCATCTTTTTAATTGTGTTGGATTATTCTTGGATTACGTCAAAGTGTTTCTATTAATTTCTTTTATCACTCAATTAATGAGTTAACTCCAATAAATTAAGGTTTTAGTGGGTCAAGTTCGATTTTAACATGTATTAGAATTAATCAATTTTCTTAATATAATTTATATCTATACACTTATATATAAAGAGAATTTTTATTATAACTTTTTTTTGGTTTATAATTTTTTTTTATTGAACCTTTATTTAATATATCTCATTTTATTAATATAATGAAGTATTTTGTCATTTCATATGAATTACTTGAAAAATAAAATTATTTTTTAAATTAATATTAATGTAAAGTTTTTACATGACTCTCCCACTCTTCTTTTAATTTCTTATTTTAAGACAACAACACGAAGAAATAGAGAACATACTCTCACATATTTTCACACCAAATCTCACATATAAAATAAAATAATCTCTATTTTCAATCATTCTCTGCATTCTATTTTTTGCTTTTCAATTTTTTTCAACTCGGACAAAATTATTGTAGGTATGTTAAATTTCTATTTTCTTAAAAGTTGAATAAAAAAGAGAAATACAGACCCCGGTTGCACCTTCGTTTTCCGCTAGTCCATAATAAAATGGATTGACAAATAAATTTTGACCAATTGTTATATCTATAATTTTTTATTCAATTAAAAACTTAACAAATATGTAAATTGGTGTGAGTATAAATTGATTAAGAAAATATAATAAAATTGAAGTATTGGACAGCTAAAAAATTAGTGAAAATAGTGATGTAATGTACATTATGCCTTTATTTTAGAGGACTGAACTTTTTATGCTTTAAATAATGTAAATAATATAACAATGATAAAATAAACACGTCCATGATTGGAAGATGATCAATAACACATTTTTTTTTATAAAGTGGGGAACATATGAATTCACATAATTTGACAAATTCACTAAAGCTAAAGTGATTTTTGTACATATCCTTAACTTTTTAAAAAGTTTTAGTTCACATTTGGACTAAAGTCATTATAATTTTTTTGTTTGTCTCCTATTGAGTGGAATTGTAAAAAATGTTTTAGCAATTCATTTGGAAAAATAATTAATATTATATATATAATTGAAAATATTTCGAAATTATTTTATATTTTATTTTTAAATTATTAATAAAATATAATTCTATTTAGTGATTTGAAAACTTAAAACATATTCATTATCTTTTATTTAATAGGTAAAAAGGTTAATCAAACGATTTTGAAAGTAATTAGAATTATTTGTTTGGTTTCGTATTTCCATAGTAATTTTCAATGATAAGATGGCTATCAAGTATATATATTTTCTTTTGCCACAATTTTTTTGGAGTTCACTTAGCCTGAAATTAATTATATTTATAGCATTATATATTATTATTGATTTGAGAATGTTGACAAACATATTCAATGTAACTCAGGCTTCAACACACACCTCTCTCTCACTTCTTTTTCTTTTCTCCCCAACAAATTTTCTTTTAAGTTTTTCAAAACCACATATCATTTAAATATAATAAAAAAATTTATTTTAAAATTTTATTGTTCTATACTTTGTTTTCTTATGATTTTATCATTAATCTTGATGAGGATAATTGGGAAAACTAATCATCTCAGTTTGGTTAATCTCATACTAAAAATTTGTTATGTCTAAATACTTTATTCGAAGTCTAGATTTTAAGTGGTTCTCTTATTTGAATTGAAATTTTTCACGAAATAAGAAATTTCTGGTATAATACACTTAACACGAGTCTTTAAGAGAATGTTAGTTAATATTTCGTTTATTAAATATTTTTGATTGTATAAAATCATGTGTGATTTACATTGTTCTTGTACGTTGATATTTAAAAATGATTGAATGATTATGATCTATTGATTAAAATTATCTTCTTTTATATATTTTTCTTATGCTAAAAGTTTATTTCAATAACTTATTTTTATATATCTTGAATTATGAGAAGATATACATACAAGCATATGTGCAACATCTTGATGATCATAAAGACTTTATTTTATTTTTTTAGTGAAAAATTATATTTATATATATATATAAACTCTTCTATGTTTAAGTTGTATTTATGAAATATATTATAATTTTTGCAAATCCTCTATTAAGTTTATAGTACAATGAATAATTCTTTTGGATGTTATGCAACGAATAATCAAAGGAACTAGACTTTAATTATTCGTTTACCAATGAAGTCCTTCAACATTTTATATTTTATATTCATCAACTATATAAAAGTTGCAATTATTTAATTTTAAAAAATAACAACTTTTGACTATCATTATCAGAAAACAAAGTGTCAAAATTTCTAAGCTTAAGGTGTCCCTCCACTACTGAAAGAATCACATCGAAGTGTTTTAAAAAATGAGAGATCGAATCGAACTTTTCACAGAAAAGCAATAAAATTTAACAAAGTAAATAGCAATAAACAAAATTAATAATTATAAAAAAAGTTGTTAATGGTAAATTATTTAAAAAAAAATCTCTTTATTTCATGAAACTAATTGAAAAATTAAAATTCCAATCAAATACCAACCACTCAATAAAAGAGAAGGATATAGGGAAAATCTGCAAAAGAATAAGTAAACATGATAAAGAAAAAGTGAGATGCACAAAAATCTAGTGCACCTTTACACCTTTGTAGGGTTTGAAATGACCTTTAATAAGGCTCTTTTGCATAAAGTTAATTTAGTAACAATTATAATTAATTTTAAAAATACATAAAGACAACTCATTTAAAATAAAACAATTTAAGTATAAGACACACTGCAATTTTGAGATTGAGTAAATCCCTTTCTGTTGTTTAAATTATTTATTTAAGTTATTGACAACTATGATAATTCTTTTAAGTGATTCTTAAAATATTTTGAATTTTTGTTTCAATTTTCAATATTTTTTGTTATAACAATTTATATTTTGCATCATAGAAAAAACTAAAAAATGTAAGAGTTTCCAACACTCCAACACATGTCAGCCAGAGAATTGTAAGAGATAATGGAAGAGATATATATAAATTAAATTGTTTAACTTAAACGTTTTAAGTTTTTTTTTTTTTATCTATTTTGAGTGTCTATTTTGGTATACACAATTTTATTGTAAAAATAAAAATGATAAACATAAATTATTAAATCATATTTAAATAATTAAGATAAGCAACTCATAACTTTTTAAAAATAATTTCGTAATTATTATTTTAATATGTAAAATTCTTATTTCTCACATGCATAATTCTCACCTTATATATATCCTCTCTCTCTCTCTCTCTATATATATATATATATATATATATATATATATATAAAAGTTTGTTATTGTGAGTGATAAAGAATGGATGAAAAGCAGGTGAAGGAAGGAGGAGAGTTGGAGAGAATGGAAGAAACGAAACTGTTTTGTGAGGAAATGAAAGAAGCTCAAAAAGCAGCCATGGAGAAACAATGGAAAGAGTTCAAGAAAATAATGATGCAAAAGCCGGAGAACATTCTGAAGCAGTTTGATCTGTTTGGGAACACTGCGATCCATGTTGCAACTCGCTCCCACCCTCAACTCCTCTCAGAGTTGCTAGAAATGGTGCCTGATGAAGAAGAAAGGTGGAACGCTTTGTGCAGGAAGAATGTTGAGGGAAACACTGTCTTGCACGAGATTGTGTTTTCAAAAAAGGCCAAGAAAATGGTTGATGTGGTGTTCAGATTTGAAGATCAGTTGCTGACACCACAAAAGAAGCCATTGCTGGAGCTCACAAACAACCAAGGAGAAACCCCTTTGTTCGTCGCTGCCATGCATGGAAAGCTCAAGATTCTCAAGTATATGGCTAACCGTGTTCAGAATCTTGGAAAACATTTTCGTCGATCTGACAAATATAACGCTCTTCATGCGAGTGTCATTGGCCAACATTTTCGTATGTCTTTCATTTCTCTCTATTCACGTGTCTGCGAGTGTTAGGAGTAAATTTCTGATACGTTTTTATAGTCCATTCAAAGTGTTTGATTGTGGAATATGAGTAAGTTTTCTTGGTGCAGATGTTGCAATTTGGCTGGAAAGAATGGATGAAAAACTTGCTCTGGAAAAGGATGAGAAGGACTTAACTTGTCTTCAACTACTCTCCAAAATGCCACAGGTTTTCCGAAGCCATACTCACATGGGACCATTGAAGAACACCATTTATCACTGTACTTTCCCTATCTCTCTTTTTTCTTTAACCTTTATCATAATTGATGCCAAGATTCTAATTCAATTCTAAGCTATTAGTTTTTCACAAGTTAAAGAAGGTTAGGATTAGACACTTAATCTATTTATTAAGACTTTCATCGTTTAAGCTAATACGAATCCAAGTCAAGGTGGAAAAATTTGTTTTTATTTTCTTTATATATTTCATTGTTTGCAATTATTGTAGATTACGCTGATCCCAAAAACGGTCTTTAACTAGACTGTCTAATTTGTTAGTGTAGATTCTCTAATAATTAACATACTGTCTAGTTTGTTTCTCTAAACTAGCATTTATTCTATTGACAAACCATCTTGACAATCTTTTAATGCTAGACCATCTAGTCTAATAAACTTTCTAAATTTTTTTCTATTAGTTAGTTTTCTTTTATTTTTATTGTGTATATTCATTGTTTGCCTGACTTTGGCATTGTAGAAAATATATAAGTCATTTGTTTGTTCACCTCTTGTTTCTCTCTCTCACTCATTCTCTCATTTTCTTCTTTACATTGTCTAACCAGTTCTTTAGAGAATGTAATTGAAGAGCTCTGCTACGCAATCTCTTGTTTTTTTGTTTCACTCTTAAACTTTCTTTCATCAGGAGTCCAAGTCCATAGTTGCCTCTATCTACATCCAAACAAAAACCCTGCCACCGTCTTAGTTTCTCATGTTCTTGACTTCTCCAATTATTATTCTTGGAGCAGATCTATGACCACTACCTGTTGACTCTTTTTTACGGCAATGTACCGAGTTAGAAGTAATAATTTGTTCCTAAACACAGATATCGAATTCACAAGGAACAATTATTTAAAATCCTAATAGTAGTATTCACTAAGTATAAGACTATGTACAATAATTTGATTTAATTTAATATCGACAATACTTTGCATGAAAATTAAATAAAAGTAAAGTAAATGAGTAAAATAATTCAATTAAGAAAATTGGGAATGAGGTTAATCTTTCTCACTCGTATGTAGTTTTAAACATATAATATTTCATCTTGATTGACATTGATGCACATATAAAAATCATTCATATCGATTCCTCGTATACAAAATTATTGAGAGTCTCATAAATATTGATTCCTCACATACAAAATTATTAAGAGAGTCTTTCGATTCTTCGCATATTTATAAAAACTCCTTATCATTACGAATAGATGTTATAAAGCGATTAACATTTCAAATCTATTCCTAGCATTCAAATATGTTAAACATTATCATTTAGGTCAGATGCTTATAAGTACTTTCTTGTCATAAATATTATAGATAAATATCACCTCAATACATAAAAGTTTGAATAGATTACTCACAATCCCAAAGAAAAGAGAATTAGCCACTCATGGTGGCTATTACAAGCATGAACAACAAGAAAACAAGATCTAGAGCATTTATCCTTAACAGCTACCTCATTTAGGGTTTCCTTCCTTTGATTCCTCCCAATGATGCCTAGGGTTATGCCTCACGCCTCACTATTCATAATATATTCATATGTTTCATCTCTCCTTAAATTCTTGAAAATAACACAAAAATTAGGAATAAATAATTCCTTTTCCTCTCATAATCCAAAAATATGTAAAAAGGTTCAAATTCCTAAATTAGATGTTGAATTATAACTATTTTATCAATTAAAGTGCACAAGTGTCTATCTTTTTGTATGAAATATTACTGAATTATGACACTTATCACTGTCCTTACTACCAAGAACAAGGTAAAATTTATCATTGGAAATATGTCGAGACCACCTAAAACGAATACAAATTACTCAGTCTGGAATAGGTGCAACAACATGGTTGTATCATGGCTACTCCACTCTATTTCTACTTCCATAAGACTGAGCATCATATGGATGTACATTTTTGTTGACATTTGGAATGATCTTAAGGTTAAATGCTCTTAAGGGGATCGATCTTCTTCATATTTTTGATTAGCAAATGGAGGTGGCCTCTTTGTATTAATGTGATCTATCTATTATTAAATATTTTACTAAATTTAGAGTTATATGGGATGAATTAGAAATTTTTTTGCCAGATCTTGTATGTACTTGTTAAACCAAATGTTCTTCTGGTGTTTCTTCCACTATTCTTCAGAGTGAGCATGAAAACCAAGCTAGTTTTTGCGTGGGCTTAATGACCAATATAACAACATCAAATTCAATGTTCTCCTCATGGATATCATTCCTCCAATAACCAAGATTTTCTTGTTCGTTTCCCAGTAAAAAAGACAATTGGCTAACAATGCGTTTATAACCAGTACAAAGAATGTGAACCTACATGTTATACTAATCAAGTTTCTTAAGCTTGCTCTCATTGTGAGCATAATGGTCACGTTGAAAGTGTTTGTTACTACAAACATGGTTTCGCTTCCAATCAAGATAGTAAAAATATCAAGAATAACTACAACAAGAAGATTTGTACGTACTGCAAAAAGTAAGGTCACACTATTTAAGTCTACTACCTGCCAAGACATAAATTATACAATGGTAAGGATAACAAAATCAAGAAAGTAATTATATTCTAATTACCCCTTAACAATAAGACACTGATCAATCTTCTACAACAAAATAACACCGCCACACAGTCTCAGGTGAATAAGATAGGGTCAATATCCACTCACCTTGTTAAGCAGAACTCGTCAATGGATAATTGTTTTGTTAATCAGATTAATTCATATAAATATTCTTGTATAATTGGTTCAGAAGCTATTGACCATGTGTATGCCTTTTTATCCATTTCACAACTTAGAAATCTATAAAACCTGTTTTTATTAAGCAATAAACTAATTATACAAGGCATACACATGGTCACAACATAATCTTTAAACTATAACATCTTAACCCTTTCTTTCCAAAACAAGTATTGACAGTGAAGAGCGTGATCAAGCTCCTCCTTAGCAATCTTTTCTTGATCGAGAAACCTATCAATATCAGACAAATTAATAGTCTATAAATTTGTTGAATACCAAGGAGGAGACTCTACTTAGGAGTAACTGCATTGTGAACATTACCAAAAGAATTTTTATTCCAGTCTCGGAGCTCAATTTTCAACCTTTTTAACTTATGTTGCAAAATAAACATAGGACAACCAACAAACTTATTAGCCTAAGAATCATGAATAAGCTTCATATACGAAGTGTCTTGAAGCCACATATAAAGAAACTAAAATTGATAACTTTCCTTAAAGAATTACTAGCAAGACTAACAAAAATAGGGGAATGATCAAAATAATTTTTAACAAGAACCTAATAAGTACAAGAATCTCATCCATCCAGACTCAATCCATTATATAAAGACCTATCTAGTCTTCTATGAATTCTATGCAACCCTCTCCTTCCATTACATCAAGTATAACAAGATCCATTAAAAGGCATACAAGAAAGATCATCAGTTTTAATCCAATCAAAAAATTCATTAAAAGAAACGTGCCTAACTAGTCTTGCTAATCCTTTCGTTACAATAAAATAATAGGATAAGAGCTAATGAATTCTCTTGCCTCAGCCCTTTAATTGGTGTAAATTACTTAGTTGGGTCCATTAACTAGAACTTGATAAAAATTCCAAACAACCATCTTTCTACATAAACCATTTTGAAGAAAAAAAACCTAATTTTCTATTATATAATATAGGAATTTCCAATTAAGTGAATCATAAAATTTCTTAAGAGCTACTTTCACAATAACCCGAATTTTCTTTTTCATTCTTATTTCATCCACCACTTCGGTAGCAACTACTACACACTACATTGTGTAATAATCCTACTACACTTAGTTATTTACCCATAAAGAAAGTAACCAAGAAGAATATTTGTTCTTCTTAAGTCTTATAGGAGGTGATCACATTTACTGGAACATTGAGTGTTACGATGGTCCTTTGTTAGACTCTTTTTAAATTTATTGCATACCTGGCCATGCAATAACTCAAACCAATAAATTTCACTTAAAGTTATGATTTAAACTATACCCAATAAATAAGTTTTGTTCTTTTTCTTAGAACTGATGCAATATTTATCATAACTCTTTCACCATTGATACATATAATTGATGTTAGTTGGTTATGATTTGGGTTTCAGTGCTTCCTGATGGATATGATAATCATGAACAGTCACAGTTGTTTAAACAAAAGAAGGATGAAGAAAATGGTAAAGAGGATGATGAGCCTACAATCTGCAAATCAGGTATTCATGTAAATTTAATTTCTTTTTCCTAAAATATTGGGAGTGACATGTGTTTATAAATATTTAACATTAGAAGAAATTTACAAATTTCAGCCATTTCAGAGATCAACTACAGGTTTTGGAAACGCATGGCCAAAGGTATTTCTTAATTACAAGCTTTTTCTCTATATTCCATTGTCTTCAATTAATCATTATTACATTAATTTTTCCCAAAAGTATCAATGTTTTAGCTACTAACTACTTATGTTCTAAAATCTTGGTAGTTAATGGTTAGATACTAATTTAGAAACTACTTTATAAATTTTTATTATACTTTAGATACAATAATTTTTTAGTTTATAAGATGATATATGATTTAATAAATATAGTAACTAATTAGTTTGATCTCTAAAATTACACACATTTATGTATTATAAAATATTTTTATTTCTAACCGACGTGAAATTCCAACTTATAATCATTTATATCCATCAATTATTTTTTTATGATAATGTTTTTATTGGATCTTGATTTCAGAGTTTGAAGGAATTGACCAAATGTGGAAGGAAAAGAAAAAACATAAGTTGGCTGAACATCTAGCGAGCATTTTAGTAACATATGATTTATCATGGCAAGTATCAAAAAATGAGTATAATAGGACAATATTGATTACAATGCCACGTGATCCTTTAAACGTGGCCAAAAGAAGAAGAGTAAATGCACAAAAAAGGGAAGAGAGGCGTAAGAACACAGAAGAACGTCCAGAACGCACTGCACTCTTCTTAGCAACTAAAACTGGAATTGTAGAAATTGTTAATAAATTTCTTCAAGTGCATCCTGCAGCTATATATCATGTTACTGAGAATCAGCAAAACATATTGACCATGTAAGAATATATCAGACTTCTCTCTTATTAGAAAATTATCATTTATACCATTATAAAAAAATAATTAATTATTATGTTGACTAAATTAAATATTATTTTAACAATTATAATTTTCTTACAGTGTACATACTAACTTTGTTTAGTGTAACTTATGCACAGGGCTGTTAAGTATCGACAAAAAAAAATTCTTAAACTGATAGAAAGAACAGGTACAATTGAATCATTGGTTGCTCAAATCACAGATAAAGGAAGAACTGTGTTGCATGAAGTTGCAAGAATGGATTACTACAAAGCAGAACACTTAGCTGGAGTGGCATTCCATCTACAAGATGAGTTGCGTTGGTATGATGTAAGTACATAGTTAAACCTTTACAACTTACTATATATCCATTTCAACACTATTTTCTACATAAACTTTATTCACTTCTACTCAATCACAATTAATGAGTTAGGTTTTTATTCCCACCAAATAAAGTTACACCTATTCCTAATACTTTGATTTTTTAAAATCATCAATACATTTATTTCATTTTCTAAACATATGGAAGAAAAATTAAGAAATGTATTTATTTCATTAGCTTCATAGGGATCAAACCTTACAATCTTCAAACTAATGAGTTAGAAAATAACTATTGTGTGTTCAGAGTGTGAGAAGATTCACTCCTAAACATTACAACATGCACTGTGACATAGATGGACACACACCAGAAGACATGTTAGAAATTGAGCATGATGGAATGCTTAAAGAGGCACAAAAATGGTTAAAGGAAACGGCTCAATCATGCTCCACAGTTGCTATTTTGGTTGCTACAGTTGTATTTGCTGCTGCATACACCATTCCAGGGGGAACTGAAAATGGTACTCCTGTATTCCTTCATTCAAGTGTGTTTCTCTTTTTCACCATCATGGATGTTGTGGCTCTTGCTACCTCACTTGCTTCAGTTGTTGTCTTCCTTTCCATCCTCACTTCCCCATGTGAGTTATGGGATTTTCATAAGTCTCTCCCTCGGAAACTAAATTTGGGATTTGCTTTGTTGTTCTTTTCTTTGATGACAACAATGCTTGCATTCAGTGCAACCATGTTGCTCACCATTCGATTGGAATGGAGGAATTGGACTTCAACATTGATATACAGTGCTGCTTTCTTTCCTGTCACTATATTTGCAATCATTCAATTTCCTGTTTATGTCATGGCTCGAAGTATCACCAAGCATCTATGGAAGCAACTCAAGAAGATTTTTCCAACAAGATTGATTCAACACTGCATGAGTCATACTTGATGTCATTAGTATTGAATGGACAAGAACACATTGTAAGAGCTTTTAACTTTTATGTGGACTTTGAATATACACTTTGGATTAAAAACAATTTGTCATGTATCATCTTTAAAGATTTCTTTGTATTTGAAGATGGGTTTGGACAAAATCATGAATTTGAGAGAAAAGAGAGTGAAAAATAAAGTTGTTTGGATTAAGGGAGAGTGGAAAGTGAAGGAAAATAAAGAAAAAAAAGTATGAAAGTTTGAGATGTGAATGATAATTTTTTTTTAATTGATAAAATTCTAAGATTACAATTTTGCCATTGTGATTAAAATTAATTTTAAATAAAATATGATGTACATGAAACTTGTGATTAAAACATTATTTTCACTACGATCTATGAACTTGAAAAAAATATTAATATTATGGATACATACAAAATTATTGAATGTAAATTTTGATAAAATTAAATAAAATTGGAATAGAAATAATTGTAAAATTAAATTAATATTATTATAAATTTAATTTAATTATTATTATTATTATTATTTTTAATTTTGTTATTATTAGTTTTTTTAATTATTTTATAATTTATTATAATTATTGTTAATGATTTTATTATTATTTTTATATTTTGTTATTTTATTATAAATTTATTTTAATTATTATTATTTTAAAATTTTATTCTTATTATTTTTATCCAAAATAAATCAACTATATCCTTACTATATATTTTAACAATTTTAATTAAAAATATAAAGTATTAAATACATTTATATGAAGAAGAACAACAACAACGATGAAAAAGATGAAGAATCACCACCTCACACCACCACCTTGAACGAACATGAAGAAGAACAACCACCATCTTGCATGATCACAAAAGTCACCACTTGCAACACAACAACAAACGATGTAAAGATTATGCAAATCAAGCATGAGCAAAAATCAACACATATAATCAATTATTCAACAACATAATCTATTAACCCTCAGGAAAAAAAAAACTCCATAATTTATTATTCCTTGCTCCATAATCGATTATCACTAAAAAAATACTCCACAACTCCTCCCCCTATAATTCTTAGATAAAGCAAGACTAATTTCGTATTTTCACATGGAATATGTGATTTTCTACTTAGTGAGGATCTCATATATTAATTTCCATACTATTTTGGGAATAAATAGTTCTTATTCAAATTATAATAAAAAAATATGTAAAAATGTTTAAATTCTTAAATTAGGAGTTAAAATATGAAATGTTACTAATGCCTATCCATTTATTATAAGGGTTCCATAGCTCCTTGCAACCTTATATGTAAAAAATAGGTGATTAATGCTTTCATTAGTCATACGACACATTGGACACACCATGTTATCTATCATGACCCCTTTTCTTAATATTCAATTATTCTAGCTACCTAACTCTGTCATTGTTGCATACTTATTAATGTTGTTAGTATAGTGTCTAGGAGATAATTCAGCCAACGGTTTCCTCTCATGCCAAATAGTCTTATAATATTCTTTTCTCTTACCATTATTCATTGTTATTTTCAAACCAATTTCCATGTTCCTCATCGTTGGTTGCTATTCTAATATCCTTCCACTACCACGATTCCTTATAACTACTACTGTCCATGTTCCATATTTCCTTCCATGATTTTTTTGTTTCTCTACATAACCTCCATCTCCATTTCCCTATAGCAATATTAAAAGCCTTTAGATATCTAATTCTTAGTCATCCACTCTCTTTTGATTTGCACATATTTTCCCATTTTATCCACACTAGCGTCCTATCCTTGCTACCCCAATTCCAAAGAATTCTCTTTTAATTTTTCTTAATTGAATTAAACACTTTTGCAAGGATTTTCAACAAAAACATGTAAAACAAGGGTAAAGATGTGATTACTGTGTTTAGGGCCTCCCCAACAGTATCTTGTACGAGGTGTACGATGTTACCTTGGGTGTCTACTCGCTCCTTGGAGAAACCAACGATCTGGTCCTCGTACGGTTGTATTTCCGACTTTGAAATTCTAATTATTTTTAAGGTCTTTCCAGTACAGGATATCGACCAAACTCCCTTGGTTGACCAAGGTCTTCATTATCGAGAAGTCAATCGCCTTGAAGTCATCGTTTATAAAGGTGATGGGAGACATCATCGACCGAAAAGCGAATGAGGTCAACTTCACCTTCTGCACAAATATCGACAATTGTTTTAATCACCTTCTTGTTGTTAACGCGCTGGTTCATCCCTCCCTTAGGGATCATCATGTCGAGACTGACGCTTTGGTCAGCACTTATCCCGACGCCCCTCCTCTCTCCTTGAATGTTCTTCCCTTTGTGGAGGGGACCGTTTCATGCTTTGATTGTCACTTTGCACGTATTTATGTAGGTGACCGCTTGGATAAGCTCCTTGATACCCAATTGTGCGCCTGATATTGCGATGATACTAACACTTACATGACGCATCAACATCCTTGGGACTCAGCACCTTCCACGGAGTTGGTAGGAGATCGACATTTGGAATACACTAGCGCAGAAATGCTAATCAAATGCGGCTATTTTACATTTACAAATGCGGTTATAGAGCCGCATTTGATCAGCTCGCAGTTGTAAATCAGAGAAATACAAATGCGGCTATAGAGCCGCATTTGTAAATGCGATTTACGAATGCGGTTATTTCAAATAACCGCATTTGTATATTCTTCTGAATGAGCTGGGGTTTTAGGGGCACGTTGTTGGTGAAGAGTGGAAGGGGAGAAGAGGAAACACGGCAGCTGCAGCGAGTGCAGCGGCGGAAGCGGTGGCGGAGCGGCGAGAGCGAAATGCGACAGCGGCGGAAGCAATGGAAGAGTACACCTTCAAAATGCAGAGCGAAACCCATTAAAAACGAAAGCAATATGGAAAGCGAAAG
>Ga0123342_1002642_pt1 | contig 29575 bp, 10 predicted proteins | sample Turbeawhitnodule_FD_89960 | JGI IMG/M metagenome (GOLD analysis project Ga0123342, IMG submission 89960) | Root nodule microbial communities of legume samples collected from Mexico - Turtle bean Mexico white nodule | ecosystem: Host-associated > Plants > Roots > Nodule | place: Mexico: Nepantla... | reverse complement strand
GTAAATGCTTGGATGCACATAATGAAAATAATATGTTGGAGGTACAACGTTGATAAAGATTGATGGCATTGTAAATTTTGTGTCTTTCTTGTAGTAACACCTTGGACATCATTGATATAAATAGAGATGAAGAAGTACCTAAGGAAGAAAGAGAATACGAGCTTAATGGAATTCAAACAAGAAACATGGCAAATAAAATAAACAAGAAGAAATAAGAGAGATTCCAAGAAAGCTTGACTAGAGGGAGACTCAAGACCTTAGAAGATGAGATTAAATAATTCCTATAAGTAGCTCTTAGTTTTTAGGGGAACTTGAGAGAAGTTAGCACTTTATGGTTAGAACATGAGGAACCATGGTCTAAAATGTAGAGTTAGAAGTGACTTTTAAAGCTTCTAAACTAACACATGACACTCATATGAACACATGGGTTAGTTAGACTTTTCCATTTGACTCTTCAAACTTTGGAGACACATATGTGACCATTAAATCTTTACAAGTGGCACTACATGTGCCAACTCATGCAAGTAATCATTGTTTTTCACATGTAATAATTACATTTCACTAAATTCAAGGAACTACCCATGTGCATTCCCTAATTTCAAAGAATTAAGAGTTGTTAATCATGTTTAGTGGAGTTAACTCTTGATTAGTGGCCACTAAGGAGGTATATGGTTAAAGGGTCTGATGGTCAATTAAAGTTTCACTCAACTATGCTAGTTTGAGTACTATTTGTCTGACCAAGGATCTTGTGCAACATAGACGATAAATTATATTAGCATCAGATATCACTTTCTATATAAAAAGAAGGGGATTAAAGTTAAAAAGATTGACATCAAGGAAAACCAGTGGATGTCTTCATGAAGCATGTTCCCTTAAGCAAGTTCATACATTGCTTGGACTTGTTCAATATCAAATGTTGGTAGTAATTCCATGAAAAGTAGTTGCAGTCAAAAGGGGAGTTTTCTAGATCTTGATGTACTAAACTCTTTCTTGTCAAAATAAAAGGATTGGGTTTAAGAAGTGAGTGAGTGAATTGAACTATCATTGATTTAAAAAAAAACTTTAAAATGGTTCAATTGATTTTCATATTTGGTTGCTTTTATTAACCTGTTTCAAAACCAATAGTCAAAAGAATAATTATGATTTGTAAAAAGCAGTAACAAGAGAGGGAAGAAGAGATACACAAATTATTTTGTATTGGTTCACTATTATTCAAAAACGACATCTAGTTGCCCAGTCACACTAGCCAAACTTACACTATTCCAAAGTTTTACAAACTTTCAATCAATACAAAAATAACATAAGAAATCACTTCTTGAACCCTACAAGATTGATTTTCTACCCCAGTCCTGAACTGAAACTGGAAATCCTATCCAGGACCAACTACACAGTACGAAAAACAAAAATATTACAACGGAACAAATTCACCTGAACCGCATTAAGCAACAAAAGTTTAAACTCAGATGAATGATAATGTTTTTCTTTCCCACAAAGTTAATGATTCCAAAATAACCTCAAGAAAGCTCTAAGAAATATTTTCTAGCTTAGAAATAACTCTTTTTCGATAGTAGAAAAGATTTCAAAAGCGTAAGTTCAAAAATCATAATAAAAGTATAAAAATGTGAGAGTTATATAAATTTAAACTAACATTTTTAATGGATTAAAATTATGTTTTAATTTATTAATTTCACTTACTTGTGAAATGAATGGATTAAATTGTCATTTAATCTATTAAAATAACATGGTCCAAAATCTTGTGAAAGCTTAGGAAAATTTTTGTCTATTAAAAACTCATTTTAATAGATTAAAACCAAGTTTCAAAACTAGTTATGACTTTAAGTAATTCTAATTGATTAAAATGCGGTCTCCAGTTATTTCAGACATTACATAAAAACATTTTAATGAATTAAAACATCTTTTAATCAATTAAAATGATCATGTCATTAAGATAACTTCTAAACACCTTGAAAACATTTTTCTTAAAAATATGAAAGGTCAAAATATCTAAAGAAAAACTTACATGCAATACTAAAGAATAACACACTCTAAACCTATTTAAGACTTCTATCTTCAAGATTCTTTAATCACAAGTTGTATTCATCAAATACAACTTAATAGCTTCAACATTTCTAAGATAAATCATTTGATAATAGTAAACACCATCCAATAGAGGCTTATGACACTTGTAGATATCCATTAAAAGGTTATTTGACGACCTAATATCATTTGGTAAATCAATACTCGTATGTATATATTATCCATATTTTTATTTCATAGATCTACCTATTTATAACCATTTTATAACCCTTTATAATTGTGAGAATTGTTCATATGCACATACAGTGAAACAAAGACACGTTATAATATATGTAATAATGCTTATTATTGAATACACAACACAATTCATTCATTTTTAACTTTGAGTTTACTCTTTTGTTCTTTATTTCAATTTAATGTGCTTTACTTATATGTTTGACACATTTTTCATTTTTTTTTATTTATTGACTTTTTTATCACAACAATTAACAATGAAAAAAAAATTCAAAACAAAACTTTACACATTAATTGTACTCCCTCTAAAAAATCAATTAACTTTGTACTGTAATTAAAAAGTTAGAGGCTTAGAAAGTCAATTACAACAGTGTAACACTAACAATAATTTCAATTGGCAAATGTCAAGATTTACACCTAAAGCATAATCAAATTCAATTATGACTTCAATTATAATAGAAGAAATTTAGTTGCATTAAAAAACATAAATCAAAAGCAATAAATAAATATATGGTTTAATTTCGTTGGAGTTGATTTTTTTGAACTCTCAAAACTTCCCACCAAATCAAAAGAGGCAGTTTAAAAGAAAAAGATACAATGCGACAAAATTTGGTTTTTTACTGTTTATAATTTTTCGACTTGATCTTTTATTTTAAAATTGGGTAAATTTAATTTCGAATGATACTAATAATAACAATAATGATAATACTAATACTACAAGAAAATCATGAAATAGAAACTAATTTTTTAAAATAAAAAATAATTAATTGCTATAGTGACTAATTTTTTTTATCAACAATAAACAATAAATAAATTTAAACCATTTCAGGGGTAGTTCAACCCTTATACAAAAATACACAATAACCAACTTTTAACTAGAACCGTCTGCCTAACCAGCAAAAGTACTAACCAAACTAACAACCTAAAAAACGTCAAGAAACCATCATCATGCACGCCAAAGGTTCTAAACACCAATCAGAATAGGAAAACGAAGCAGAACGAGATTTTGCATAGAACCAAGACCAAACCTTTACTTGCACCGTTGCAAACACTTCTGACACATCTGTCACTCCTCTTTTGAAAATGATGAAATTCCTGTGATTCTAAATTTCACTCACAACCCCCACCCAAATTGTACTCCACACAACATTAACTGATTTAGAAGACTGATTCATTCTAAATTGAGCAAAGTTGGGCATAGGGTCAATGTGAAACACAAACGACACTCCAAACCACTTATAGCAACAACACCAAACAGGCCAAGCAAAAACTGCAATTGAAGAACAAATGACGGTAAGACTTTTCCTCCTTCCTACACAGACAACACAAAGTAGTTTCAACCATCACCCCTCGCCTTTCCAGATTGACCCTAGAAGCGATCTTATTTTCCAAAAGCCTCTAAGCAGTAACTAAAGCAGAAGACACGACGTTACACCTCCACAACTTACTGAATACCGAAGAACCTTCTACCTCACTATCCCTCCTAACATGAATATAAGCATAATTAACTGAAAACGTCTGAAGACCCCCCGACCTTCCAAACCCAACTATCCGTCTCTCCCAAAACCAACCTAACATCTTGCAAAACCTACCAAAACTGATCCACCAAAGGCTTCTCCCAATCGAAAAAAGGTCTTCACCAGACTAAATTCCAAACCCAAACACCATTATACCAAGATTCAAGCTCTGCCACCTTTGCATCTTTGGTCAAACATAGAGAGTACAGTCTCAGAAAGGCTCTCTTTAACGCATCAAACCCCAACCAATTATCCTCCCAGAAGGAAATAACCTTTCCATCACCAACTTTCCATTTGAACCCATCTTCAAAACTTCTTCACCAACCCTCGGAGGCCCACACCTCTTTCAAGTCTTTCCACCAAAGAGAACTCCTACGACTTTTTCCTTCCTCTCTCAAGCATCTCCAACCACCATATTTAGAATCAAGAATCTCCTTCCAAAGACCACTCTTATTCGAACCCAACCTCCAAATTCACTTACCTAACAGGGCCAGGTTAAAAATCTTTAAATCAATAATACCAAGCCCCTCAAATTCGCGAGGCTTACATACCTTTTGCCAAGAAGCCCAAGCAATCTTCCTTCCTTTTGATCCCCACCCTCAAAGAAAATTCTTTTGAATCCTAACTAATTTATCTGTCACCCCAAAATGCAGTTTGAATAAGAACATAAAAAATAATGAAATATTTCGCTAATAGAATTATCATTTTCGTCAATCTCACTAATTTTGATCAAAATGATCTTCTATGACCGACATACTCATCATCTAGAGGAAGACTTATACTCAATAAACCTATTATTTAGAGAGTAAGAATACTTTATCTCAGAATTGGACCTTAAATTTTTCAACAAGATAAATGTTTCTTTCACTACCTTTTTACCATGTAACAAGTAAAATATGGTAGAAATGAAAATCTAAAATTAAAGATAAAATGAATTAAACAAATTTCAAGTATTACTTTTTAATGTACTAGAAAATTTTCCCACATCCGTTCACTCCTTAGGTTCCTGTTCAACCTATATGTGAAATTACCTAGCCCAGGACACCCCACACTGTCACATAAATATATACGAGGACAAGGAATTTCAGAGTCTGTACTTCCAATGTTTGGTTTCATCTTCATCTTTTCCATCCCCTCATAAAGAAAAAGAGTGCAAAAAATGGAAAGAGCAATTCATACCAACCTGAATCTAAAGTCACCCACCTCCAAAGACAGAAATAATGAATCTTTTTCCTCTCCTCATCATCTCACATCTGATAAACCAAACAAACCTCAACCACACCATGCCATGAGGCCTAATGGTCTCAGAGCCCTTCACCATGATCCCACCTCAGAGCTCAGAACTTTTGGTGCACACAACTTCTTTAACCGTGAAACCAAAAATGACAACATCCAAAAACTAACCATCAACAGCAACAGTAGAGTCTCTCCCCTGCTCAACATGGACACAGAACACAAACACAATCCAGAACACAGTGACATCACAAAGTCCACAAGGTCATTCTCTGATTCTGCTTCATCATCACTTGGTGGCAATGGTAACTACTACAACATGATCAACAACTACAAAGCTCATTCATTCCATGTTGCAACTCCAACTCCATCACCTTCCTCATCCAAGTCCACTCTCAACAACAAGGCTGGTTTGTTATTCCACCACCCTCAGAAAACTACAACCTCGGCTATAAACCCTCCTCAAACCCTCTCCAATCTCACAAAGAAACTCAGAACTTCTCTGTCAAAACCCATTTGCCTTTTGAGAAGAAAATGCCCTTGCAATGACAAAAAGTCAGTGCAAGTCAAAGGAGACACAAGAATAAACTCTCCAAGACCCAAATCCTCACCCCGACAACCTCAAACCCTCTCACACAACCAAATCCACAATGGTTCCTTGAATCACAAAGCATCACCACCACCAAAGGAGCTGAAATCTCAAAGGCTGTTCCAATTCCAACCTGCCATGAACCAAGCTAGACGGCCATCAAATGAATGCTTCACTTTCCCTTTGGTCATGGCAACAGCAAACTCCACGAAATCCGCAAAACCTCACCAGATTCTTCTGAACGTTGTTCATGAAGAAGAGGACACGCCGCCACGAGAGTCCTTGCATGTGTTCCAGCCTCCAAGCCCCTCCAAGTCACATGCCATGGATGATGATGCGGCCAGTGATGCAAGTTCTGATCTTTTTGAGATTGAGAGCTTCTCCACTCAACCCACAGCACTCCCATACCCTATTATTACACCCTCTGTTGCACAGTGCCCTGAAACCACCGATCACGAGTTCTTCTTGGCGGCTGACGCCGGCAGCAGTTTGTGGCGGCGGCTCAGGGACACGGAGGTGTTGCCACCACTTTAAGGTCAAACAATGAGGTCAAATAATAAAGATCTTACTTGGCTGAAGAGTCAAATGAATACTTTTTATTTTTGTCTCAATTTAAGTGTGAATGTTAATCTCTTCTCTTTTGTGCTTGTAAAAATAAATTCTTTTTAATCTCTTTGTGGAGTCAAATTTGTGAATAAATTGAAAGATTGTTAAACGTGTTTGAAGTAGTACTTATTTATCTCAATGAACCACAATAAATTAGTGCTAGAATTAGGATGTTCATGATCAAATCAATCCAATAAAAAAAAATAAGGAAAATTGAAAATCAAATAAATACTAAATTAAACGGGTTGAAAAATTTAAAAGGCAAATAAAATTGTTTTTTTGTTTTTCTTTAATTTTACTTCCACTTAGTTCGAATAATCTTAGCAAGAGTTTTTTTTTTCAGTTTTAGAATAAGTAATAATTTGATACTAAAATAAATTATTATTTTATTATAATATAATATTTTATTTAAACAAAATACTTGTAGAGTAGATATTTTTATTATTTACGGTGTCAAAAAAAATTTATTCTTTTGAAATAGATAAAACAATGTGATCAGGTTGGTGAAAAGTGAAAATAATCTTCATATTTAAAGGCAATGAGAAAAACATAGGAGAGAAGAGAAACGAGTTTTCTTTTTTTTAAATGTTAAATAGTAAATATTGTTATTATCCCCCAATATAATTGGTTTTTGCTCAATAATTTTTGTATAAAATATCGTGAGAACATATTTTTACTAAATTTAGAAGAGGTCATTTTAAATAATAAATATTAAAATTGTAGTTGTACTTTTAATGATATGTTAATTTTAGATGATTAAAAATGTTCTTAAATTTTCTGGGGATTACAAGCTAGAATGTTTTACTAAATTACATCTTTGTTTTAGTTGATTAAATTCACTTAAGCATTGTAAAAATTAAGCCCGCTTTGTTTTTATCAATTAAAACACATTTAAATATATTAAAATCACTAAAACTGCACTTTTAAGTGATTTTAACTTGTTAAAATTTGGTTTATAATGGGCTAAAATTTGGTGGAACTTTATAAAATTTTCTTTTAATTGGTTAAAACAATTTTTAATTCGCTAAAAGCGTCATACTTGCAAATGTATGTTACTTATTCTTTTTAAATACATATTGACTCAAAGTTTAACTACAATGAGACCTTTCTGAGAGCTTTACATTTTCGAAAGCACTTTTTTTGAAATTCTATGTAATAATCATGCAATGAAGACGATAGTTTGATCAACTTACACGAAAAAAATCACCATTTTTCCTTTTCGTCATGGTTATATGGTTTAATGAAATTTGTCCAAGTGATTTTATTCAATAATTTTTTTTCTTTTTTATGTTGTATTGTTCTTGACTAGGATTAGGACTCTTGTAATGTCGTATTTCTTTTTTTATTGTAGAATGTGTAAAAACATGAAATTAGTTTATTAACTTAATTTATGTGATTAAAATATTGGTGTTATTCTTTTTTTCCTTATTTCTTACAAGTCAAATGTTTTGTTTTATGATTTCACAATGGGATTTGATTCTGATTTGACTTGAAGTTTGTATGCATTTATAGGTTTCTTTGCTCCATGGATTTCATAATTATATTTTGTCTTGGATATTGTTCACAAATTCTTAATTTTCAACATTTTAGAATTTTCAAATTTTGTTTTCCATTTTGTCGCGAATTTGTCAGATGATTTGTTTCCAATCCTATTTCTATGATATTGTAGATTTTATTCTCTAATTCTTTCACTCAAATTCATTTTTCGTTTTGATTTAGATAATAAATTTGGATTTTTTTTTATCAGACCCACTTGCATAAGTAGATGCTCTTATCATACTCATGCATCAATGCAATAAACTTGATGTTGTGTTTTTTTCAATTAAGTAACATGAGTCACTAGATTATCCACTCCACTAAACCATGAGTATTTTATACTTATCACCTCGTCATAGGAAGATGAAAAAGAAATACATATTAATTTATCTTAAAAATAATTATTAATTTCCTATTCGATTATTATTATTACATTTTATCCCATAAAATCTATCCTTCTAGAGTTTTAAAGAGTCAAATACAAATCTATATATCATCTATGGTATTTTGTTAGATTTAAATGAATTAAATAAATCAACAAAACATATACATTGGAATAGGTCAAAATTTAAACATTCTCAACTTTGTTAGAGATCCTACATCAACTAGAAAATAGAACATTTCATAGTTTATAAGTAAATGCAAACCTCACTTTATAAGCTAATTTTATAAGATTGAGTTAGGCTTAAAATCCACTTTTTAATATGGTATTAGAATCATTTAGAGTCTATCCTAGTGAGAGTTTGTTGGGCTTATTAGGTCACCTGCTATCTGACCGTTATCAGACTACCCATAAATATATAGTCTCACACACAAGTTGACTAATAGTCTCGGCATGATGGGGTATGTTGGAGATCCCACATCGACTAGAAAAATTAGAACATTTCATACTTTATAAGTAGGTGCAAACTTCACCTTATAAACCGGTTTTATAAGATTAAGACTTAAAATCCAATTTTTAATAAACGTCACTAATTAATTTAAATAAAAATATCTTAAAAAATGAAAAGCAACTATCTCGTGATCTTCTAAAACTATTTTTCAACTTCTCTTCTGATATTAAACATCTTATATTATTTTTATCTATCCAAGAAGAATTTAAACTGATAAAACATTGACAGCCATGAAAAAGTTAAGCAAAGAAATTGGCTTTTAACACATCATCCACTTTCCCTCACAATTTGAGGAGGGCACCGAGATGATTCTCTACTTTTCTTTCTTTCCGGAAGATGAGCATGCACCTGTGAAATCACCAATACTGGGTTTCCAAATAGGTTCGATGGGTCCTTTTCTAACTCGCTTTTGATCCAAAGTCTTTGTCTCCTCTGTGGCTTGTCTTCTACTTCTGAACAGTTCCAACATGCATGATTGTGTCCATCACATGTCAACAACAATTATGAGAAACTGATTTAGATTTTCCTCCATTCACCATTCACCATTATGCTTAGCTATAATCCACTTCTGTTTACGTCTACATCATCACTGTGTAAATGTGGATAACCCAGGTTGAACACTTGCTATCATAATCCCCGTGGCCAATGACCAGAACAAAGCTAAAGCATTCACTTGCTTTATATGTAGCTCTATTATCATGGGATCTATATGGATTTACATGTGCTATATTGATTGGATCTTCTGGCTATACATTCAGCCTCACTATTCAATTTTGTGCATTATTACAACCTCAACTTTTTTATCAAATTGTTTTATACAGATGATTGTATATTAGTATAAGATTAATTAATTGTTATATTAACAAAGTTAGATAATGTTTTGACCTCAACTTCCGTTGGACAGCATTGCTAAGGTTAATCACTACATCTGAGGTATTGTCTGTTTTGGAGGTCGGTGTTTCGTCACGGTTTTATTCTTAAAAGGCGTATCGGTGGGTTGAGGGAGGAGGAAGTATATAAACTGTCATTGGTCTCAACTCCTGAACGATGTAGAACTATGTTGGTGTATGGGAACAAATATTATTTTATAAACTAAAAATATATTAATATCTAAATTATTTTCTATTATTAATAAATATTTTTTAAATTTATTTAATTAACTATCAAGATTTTAAGCTATCAATTATAAAATCTAAATAATTTATAATTATTGGTGTGGTGCTCATCATATCATCTATCATTTAGTGTGGTGCTCATCCATAGAGACATGGCAATTAGGGATAATTTGGAGTGACGAGGATCATGGCTCATGTGGTAGACGTATTGAACAAAAGTAGTTAATGTATTACATGTCATTACGAACATGGGCCAATATCCTATAAGAAACAATTACTAGAAAATATTTCAAATAGTAAAAAGAACTTCATAAAAAACAATGAATATATATACTAAATGGTCTAAGCAAGATTCTATAACTCAATATTAATATATTGAATGTAATATTTGACACCCATAGTAAAAAAAAGTTAAAAATATTGCTATATCATTGAAAAATTACATCATAAACAAGCCTATTTTAGCGACATTAAAAAATCGATCTAAAAGGTAAGAAGTTGATGTTAAATTGTTATTAATATAAACATTGAGTTAGTTCTTTAAAGAATTCTATAGATGTTTGTTTGGAAAATCATAATTAATTTTCTTTTTGGTATAGATACAAAATAGGTACTTGCAAAAGCACTAAGAAAATAATAGAAAATAGAGAAAAATAGAATAATGACATCGAAAACTTTTAACGTGGAAAAACCTTCTTAACTTGAGAAATAAAAACCCATGGGACCTTGTCTAGAAAAAGTCTCCACTATGAAAGTAGGATTACAATATTTGTTTCTTTCACTCTATGAGGATACCACTTAATCTCACACAAGAATGATGAAATACAATATCTCTCTAGCTTCTCACTAGGATTTCTAATCTCACACTATGATGGATATCAACCCTCATTTACTCTCTATGTTGCTCTTCTCCCTTTTTTTTTTTCTTTTCCTTACAAGTTTCCCTTTTTATAAAGAATGAGAGGAAAAATTCTTCATAAATAAATAGTGGATAATTAATGTTTGTCACATTTTCAAGATATCTTGAAAATACTATCTTAAACTTTCTAAGTTTAACTTCATAGTTTTCAAGAGAGATATAATTCCAAGAGATTTTGAAATGATCATCATTGATCAATATATTTAATAGATCAATTATGAAGATTTATTGTTCATGTAGCTATTAAATTAAAAAGAAACTCTTAAAGTTATTATGTTAACATATCTTTTAGTGCATGGAACTAACGTCGGTTAAAGAAATGATAAGTCGTTACTAAATAAAAAATATTATGTTATTAGTTAAACTTAACTTTGAGGAAGCTAGTTTATATATATACTAATTCAAATATATCGATTTCAGTAAAACTAGTTTGACGGAATTTAAATTTAAATTTAAATTAAAATAGTATCTCATAAAGTTGATACTAAGATTTATGAAAAAAATTAAAAATATAATGTCTGTTTAGTTGAGACTAAGTACTTATTTAGTCTAAATAATATAAAGTGTGGCGTCTGACTAGCTGGTTATAGCTGGTGCTATCAATATATATAAATAAAATTGTGTCTACTGTGTTGATTTAGCTCAACCAAATTTCCTGTTTCAATTAAAAATATCAATTCAAATTTGAGGACCTGGTTGTAAACCCTAAACATCAATTCTAAATCAAATTTTTAATTCAAATGGAATTTCAATTTCAAGTCCAATTTGCATATATAATGACGCTGAAATACTTTTCAATGAATTAAATTGTGACCATTATGATTGACACTATTTACATATAAAAACCGTCACTTTAAACAAAGTGTTAAAGTGACGGGTGTTGTTGTGGTAGCATAAGACCACCACATTAAACTTTGTGATGACCAGTTCTATGACGGTTCGGGAAACCGTCATACGCGTATAATGTGGTGTTTATAAATTCCAGTTTATATGAAAATAATTGTCACCGTATACAACGTTTTTTGTAGTGAAATATAAATATATAAAAAATGTTAAAAGAATAACTTACATAAGTTTCACGAGCACGAGTATCAACCCAATTACCCTTCTTATTTGTGTGGGTGACCATAAATAGTTCATCAAGTTCTAGAGGATGACCATATTGACATTCCTAATAATGTTGTACAATAGAAGCATTATAGGTTGCAAATGTAAAATGAATTTCATATAAGGTAGTGACAAGTACTTACCAAGGTCACTACAATATCTGTATGTAGTTTTCGACTTGTGGAGTGCAGTGCTCCACCATGAGTTGAAGCCCTATTGACTTTATTCTGAGTTGATTTATCTTTGAATTGTTGTGAATCCCAACAGTTCAGAAGCTCAATCCATGGCTGCTCGTCTATCCAAGTAGGTCGGACACCTTTTTGCCCTAGCTTTGGCCAACATGTCACAAAGTCGTTTTCTGACTTTAGACTTATAGTCCTTTTTAATTTGTCACTCATCCTGAGGTGCCCAAGTGACTCTACTCTGTTAAAAACAAGAAAATAGTTTGTTTCAATTTTCCCATTTTGGTTTATCTATATGAAATTGTAATTAAAAATTAAAATTACCTAAAAGTCAGTCCACCATTTTAGTTTGTCCTCCTCATGCATGGTATCATAATGATGATATGGACCTCTAAATTGAATTGAATGCAATGTTCAGTGGCCTCACTAGCAAAATGATTTGGCATCCAACTACAATACAAACAAATCAAATTACATACATTGTAATATGAAGATAAAATTAAATATAAATTTAGGATGACTTACCCTCTACTAAGAAGTCGGATGATGACCCTACTAGTAGGGTCACGTTGGACCTCTTCAGGGGGAGGTCGTGCTCTAAAGCAGCAGTGACACCATGGTCAACATAGTTAGAGAGGTCTTGCAAGATATTTAAGGAAAAATTAAAAATGCAATTTCCTAAATTATTTCTAAACGCTAATAATTTTTTTTCCAAAACAAATTATGATTTTTTATTAATTCCATATCCTTTTATTAATTAAGTATCCTTTTATTAATTAATTCTCCAAAATTTTCAGCCATATTCTATCAATTATTAAACTCAAACTTTAATTCCATTTTTATTCCAGAACAACATTAACAAAAGTCCATATTAACAGTCCATAGAGATTTAAAAAGTTTGAGATAACCTATTCAGAAATATGTTGCTTAACTTGTTGAATTTTAATCTCATCTTAATGACTAAGACATTAAAATTATAAGTTTTGGCTAAGTAAAATGTGTGTCATTACATTCACACAACAACATTCACAGACCAACACAACTCAACAGAGAGCACTACATCAACAAAACAATCAAATTAATTAAAAAATTCTGAAATTTAAGTTGACCTTCGCGAAGCAGGAGGTGGACCTCAACAGTTGCGGTGAAGGCTAGAGCTGAAATGAAAAATATGAAAAAAAACTTAGCGAGAGCGAAAATGGAGAAGAGGCAAAAAAATGAAGACCAAAGTGCACAATGTCAGACCAATGATGGCGACATGGTGCAGTGGAGAGACGACGACAGTGACAACAATAAATGGTGGAGTGCATCGGAGACGGCAACAACAAGCGTAGGAGCGGAGTGGAGTGCCGACAGCGATGGTGGAGTGCAGCGGTGACGGTAGAGTGCAGTGGTGACGATGGAGTGCAGCGGCGACAGTGGAGTGCAACAGGGACAACGGAGTGTAGCGGGCAGTGGAGGCAGAATGTATAAGGAAGGAAAAATGGGAAATTAAGTTTTGTGATTTGGAGAAAACTAAACTGAGCGGGACAACGTGAATTTGTTTTTTAAATAGGTAGACTATGCGTCAGACATGACCGACACATAGCTTTTATAAAACTTAATTTAATTAAAAACAGAATTAAGACTTTAAAAACTAAATTAATACTTTTAAAAAATTAATTCAATTTTTTTAAAAAGTATTATTTTAAATTTATACAACAAATAAATTAATTTAATGTATAAAAGCAAATGCATTTAATTTATACAACAAAAAAAACTTTCTTTAATTTATACAAAAAAAAATTAATTTAATTTATAGAAAATAAAATAAAATAATATATACAAAAAAATAATTTAATTTATACAAAAATAATAACTTAATTTATACAAAAATAATAATTTAATTTATAGAAAAAAATATTCATTTGATTTATACAACAAAAAGTTAATTTAATTTATACAACATAAAATTAATTTAATTTATACAACAAAAATTAATTTAATTATAAAATATATATATATATATATATATAATTTACACACAAAAATATTAATTTAATTTATAAAAAAAATATTCATTTAATTTATATAACAAAAAATTTATTTAATTTATACAACAAAAACTTAATTTAGTTTATGCAACAAAAAATATATTTAATTTATACAACAAAAATTTAATTTAATTTATACAAAAATAATAATTTAATTTATACAAAAATAATAATTTAATTTATACAAAAATAATAATTTAATTTATACAAAAATAATAATTTAATTTATACAAAAATAATAATTTAATTTATACAACAAAAATAAATACATAATTAAATTAAACTTTGGTTTGGAAAACCATTTATCCTTACAAGTGTTCTTTCTATCTATTATTATCTAAAAATAATCAATTTATTAATGTCTTGACGAAGTCAAAAAATAACTTTTAAGATGTGATATTGAAAAAAGGGTTCCCAATCAAACAATTCCATCAAATTAAGTATAACTTGTATGTGTCATAGCATCTACTACTACGAATATCAATGAACTCTATTATTGAAATTGCTCATGAAACCCTCTTTTAACCTTTACAATCGAGTTCTTAGTTCAACTCTTACCTTATTAAATGAAATAAAAAAAACAAGTACATATGCCCCACCCAAAATGCGCAATGACTTAGGGTTATGAACTTATAATCAAAAATCTAATGATCAACTCTATTCCATGATTCTAAATTCATTTTATGCCAAACTCAATTGAAATGGAATTATATATGTTACATTTATTAATAAGTAAGTCTACAAAAAATACTATGTCAAAGACCTGTTATTCATGCAATGAGAATTGTCTTACATGATACAACATTTATGTTCTTTAATATGAGGTCAATGACATGCAGTAAAAGAACCTAAATCTATGAATATGTTCTTTAGTGTATTGGGAAACTGTATTAACACACTTAAATGGAATATTGCACATGTGTCATCTCGTAACTCAAAACTTACTACATTATTATGTCTTTCAGCTGAAAAAACATCAATTTCTTTTGAAGATCATATTCAGTAACTATAACAATTGCATTTATAGAAACGTGGGCAAGTTTGGGGCAATCTAAGACTTAAGAATAAGTTACTTACTCACACACTTAGTCTTAATATGTTTGAATCATAAACATTCTCGATAAATCTTTAAAGTGATCTTATGTTTCATTTATGAAAAGTAACATCTTTTAAATCACAATAGATATCAAAGTAATATCACAAATTCATTTATCCATTACATAAATATACATTCAAATTATTCAAGTTATCAATAAAAAAGTTTTATCTCACTTTTTATTTTCTTAAATTTACTTTCAGATTTTAAGATAAATTGATTCTCTATTTTTAAATACATTCATTACATTTTACATTAATTAATTACTTCATGTTAAATTTATATTTCTAAATTTATGTATATTTTACATAATATTTACAAAATTTAAATACGTATTTAATTTACTCAATTATTATTTTTCTACATCTTTCAATTCTTTATAAACTTTCTAAGATAATTTCTTTAAATAATTTTAAAATTGAACACTTACTCAATTTAATAAATTTAATTTAACTAATTTATATCAAAATTTAAATACTTATTATAATATTTATTTTATATAATATTTATAAAATTTAAATACGTATTTTCTTTTACTCAATTATTATTTTTCAACATTTTTCAATTATACATTTTTTAATTTAAACATGTATTATTAAAATTAAAAATTTTATTATAATATTAAAAAATAAATTTAAAATAAATACTATACACTATTAAAAATTAGAATATTTATTACCATATTATATATTTAAAAAATTTAAATATTAAAATAATATTATGAGTCCACTACAGCCCACACCAAATATTTTTTTTTACAAGTATCGTCAGCCATGTCGACTCACAACTTAAATTAAACATTGGTGATGGTCGAAGCAAAATGAAATTATTATTATTTTTTTTAAAATTTCTTCATGTAAACCTATGAAAAATTAATTTGCATCGATTTTTCGTGAATTTGATCGACGAAAAGCGCGTCCACACTAGATCCACGTAAATATTATTTAAGTTAATTAGTTGTTTTCTTGTCCTAATTAATTTAAATTCTAAATAATAATTAAATTTTAATTATAATAGGTAATAGCAAAATTCATTTTCAGATCAAAATAAAATGAAAATTTAATTTCAATTATAATTGCTAGAAATCAATTTCAATGTCATGTCTCATTGGTCAGTGACGAGGGTGACGATGAGGATTGGCCAGGAGGGTTTTCAAAAAAAGGGTTTGGAAATCATGCAAGACACCAAAGAAAATGAATTTTTTTCAGAAAATGATTTTTTTTTTCTGGGAAAAGGGAGCATAGAAAAATGTAACATGTTTTTCTTTAAATAAAAGAGGGGACTGAGATGAAAAAAATGCAAAGAAATAATAATTTTAAATGTTATAAATATGTTTTATTATATAAATAATTATGAAAAAAAAATCAAAATCATTAACCGTCAACACGAAATTTTGTACTATGAGGGCAATTTTGTTTAGGACTTTTATATAATCTTCGTTTATAATTTTTTATATAAATGACACCTCTGAAGAAACTACTACTTAATCATAGATAGATAATTCATTTTTTATTCTGCATCTCAAAATTAATATCTCTAAAAAAAATGTAGCACATATTCTTCTTCACATAGTCTATTTTTCTAAGATTTTGTTCACCATTACTAATTTTATATATGTAGAGATATTAATGATAAAATCCAGGAGAGCCAAAATGGTTCCCTTCCATTTTTGTACAAACTCAATCTCTTGTGTTTTGTTATGTTTTTCAACCTTCATTTTTTGTTTTTACTACTGCTTTTAGTATTAAATATTGTAAAGGTATTTGGCACGAAGAACGTTGTTATTGTTGGATCTTAAACAGGCTTATGATAATGTTTTGTCTTTGACGTATTTATCAAATTGACATACCATAGGCATGATGAAGGCTACAGTACAAGCCCAAAAAAATGTGGCCTATTGTTGTATTAAATGTAAACTCATGTTATAATTTTTAAACAAAAGTTTTAGCACTTGTTTTTATTATATAGTTTAATCTCTCTTTATTTTAGAGTAGGCGTCATTCATCACCTTATGCCTTTTAGTGAAGGCAAAAGCAACATCCAACATAAACACTATGAAAGCTGTATTTGTACTAATTATGTGAGAGAGACTCCAAAATCTATCTTCACTTCATCCTTCCTCACTCTCCTTTTCTCCATTCGTACCTCTTTTCTCGATCACTCTTTGGAACTATCTTTCGGTCTTTCCGTGTGTGAGGTGGTACTGCAGAAACACTCTCTTATCTCTTATTAATTGATTTGTGTACTTAATTAATTTTATTTATCTTTCATGCTTGTCCCTTACTAACACTGACACTTGTATGCTTCTCCACGTAATATTTCCACGTTCGCACTGGTCCTTATCTTCTTTCGGCCTCTCAGCCTTTCGACTTTATAGGTAAGCCATTTCAGGTACCCCCATTTGACTTTATTTTACAATCACAAATCGGACAATCAGCTCGGTCATTGTGCAAGATCAAGATAAGGTCAACAAACCGATATACTTTATGAGTAAGGTATTGCAGGGACCGGAGATACAATACTAAGCTATCGAGAAGGCTGCTTTGGCAGTATTATTCACAACTCGGCAGCTCCGCCATTATTTTTAGAGCTTCACTGTGATTGTAATGACTAACTTGCCCATTCACAAGGTTCTTCAGAAGCCTGACATAGCAGGACAAATGATTATTTAAGCGGTGGAGTTGTCCGAGTTTGATATATAGTACGAGCCTTGGGGCCGATTAAGGGGCAGGTGTATGCTGACTTCATGGTAGAGCTTGCATCAGAGGGCCCTCAGCCTGATCCTGACGACTTTTAGTGGGTCCTTTCAGTGGATGGATCCTCCAACCAACAGGGGAGTGAAACTATGGTCATTTTGGAGGGACCTAATGGCCTGTTAATCGAGCAAGCCTTGAGGTTTGCATTCAAAGCAAGCAACAACCAAACAGAGTATGAGGCTTTGGTAGCAGAGATGTTGTTGGCCAAGGAGTTGGGAGCTGGAAGTCTGTTGGTAAAGAGTGACTCATTGCTTGTCACTGGGTAGGACACGGTGAGTATCAGGCCAAAGATTCGCAGCTAGCCTCGTATCTCAAGTATGTCATGCTTTTGAAGAAAGCTTTCTCCACGTTTGAACTTGTCCATGTTCCTAGAGAGCAGAATTCTCGAGAAGACCTATTGGCCAAGCTGGCGAGTTCGAGACAGGGGTTGACAGAGGTTGGTGATCCAAGAGACCTTGAAGTCGCCCAAGACGACTAAGGAAAGGTCATTTGGGATCAATTAGGTAGAGATCTTGGGTGTAAGCTCATAGAGAGGGAGAAGGCACCGATTGATGATTCAGGAGACTCTGATGGTCCAAAATAGCAATTGGAGACCAAGATACCAAGAAGAAAAAAAGAAGCTAGTTGTTTCATAGGCTTTGTAAGAACAATTATTTCTCCCATTTTCTCAATCATTTGAGAAAATAAAATAATAATATTATTACTATTAATATTATTATTTTGTCATTATTATTAATGAAATACATGTATATTATGAGTTTATTATTTTATAATAAAATATTAAAATTATTATAAAATATCAATTATTTTATTAAAATTATAAAAATTTATATACATAAGAAATAATTATAAATTTTTTTTTTTAATTTTATGTTATAATCATATATTAAAAACTTGTAAATTTTCATTAAAATGAAAAATAAATTGTAATAAAATGCTTAGAAAAATAATTTAAATATTTTAATTTTTATAAGAATTATGATTATATATACAATTAAAAGACTTCTAATTTTCATGTATTTTCAGATAATAAAAATAAAGTTACAAAACATAAAAGAATTAAAACAAATTACAAAATCCAATCTCCATTAATATTTTTAATTATTATTTTATTAATCTAAATATTAATATTAATAAAAAAATATTTTTCTCTATAATTATTTTGTAACCATCACAGTTAATATACACAATTTATTATTAATTTATTTTCATCAATATATCTCATTTTATTATTTTACTTTTTAAGTTTTATAATTTTTTATAATAAAAAATTATCTATAAATTATAAAAGCTATTTATTTTATAATTATTTTTTATAAATATAAATTTTAAATCTAATAATATTTTTTTATTAAAATTAATTATGGTATCGCACGGAAATGTAAATAGACATACTTCGTGTCCTCATTACTAAAAAGAAAGCATTTAATTCAAGATTGAAACACGGAAACCTTGTTCCTCTCCTTTCACTAAATAATTTCACTTTTAAAACAAAACAAAATCAACAAGAGACAAATAAAACAAAACTTTTGAATTATAATAAAATAAACTTTTATTATTTTATTAATTTTTTGTTAATATATCTTGAAAATTATGATTAATTAAGAGTAAAAGGCAAGTATTGATAAAGAAAAATAAATATATTTTTGTTGTTTTATGATAAAATATTTTTTTTATAGAAAAAAATGTTTTTAATTAATTTTTATTCTCTTAATTAATGTCATTTATGAAATTCGATGATTGGCCTTTTTGTTATTGAGCTATGTACAATAATATATTATGGCTTATCAGATAAAAAAGAAAAAGAAAATAAAAATAATAAGGTTTATCACTTTATGTCAAAATAAAATGATTGGTAACGTTCATGTAAAAATTCCCGACAAAATTTAAATTTAAAAAATGTGACAAAACAAAGTTTCTATTATTTGTATTTTCCTGTTCCCTGAATCATCCATTTTTTTGTGAACCAAAGGGTTTTTGGGTTCTTCGCCTTCTACCTTTCCCCAATTCAGGAACCCCAAAACCCTAGATCGAACACTGGAAAATTTCTGTTCTCTGTTTCCGAAGTTCGAATATTCTCCATTTTTTTTCTCCTGTGACTTCGATTGCAGTTTCTAGGGTTTATTTGTTTCTGATTTGGGGTTTGGTGATGGGGAGCAGAAAGGAAGAAGAGAAGAACGAGAAAATTATCAGAGGTCTCATGAAGCTTCCACCTAACCGAAGATGTATCAACTGCAACAGCTTGGTAAATTCAACTCCTGTTTTTGAATTTGATTTTCGTTTTTTCTCTTTGGGTTAGTGAAACTGTGTTGTAGTTTCTAAGGTTTTGGGCTTTGACTTTTATGACTATTTCGAACCTGAAAAAATCTTAAGTCTTTGAGTTGAAGTGGGGATAGTTGTTGAGAACTTGGAAGGATTGGACACGTTTTTTCTAGAATTTAATATCGATATTTTGTTTAAAAATTCAAAGTCCATTTTTCTCTTCGGATTTCCAGGATTATATTGATTTAGAGTTCAGACAAAAGTTAGTCTTATGTGCAAAAGGTTATTATTAAGAAACAGGACTTCAAATTGTTTGCGTTTTTTTTTTCTTTTTCTGGGTTTGTTGTACGATGGTGTTTACTCTTAATTACTAGAGTAGTTGATGAAAGGACTTGTGAACTTTTTGTCATTGTTATGAGATGATTTCCAGCTAATGGATCCCCATTATTTGTACAGGGACCACAATATGTATGTACAAGTTTTTGGACTTTCATTTGCACCACATGCAGTGGAATACAGTGAGTTCCTTTTCACTTTATTAACTCATGTTTATATCTCTCCCCTTTGATTTCCTTGTCAACTCCTCAATGATTGAAGGAGATGGGGATTTTGATTCAGAAAAAAAAATGAGCCTTGGTGTCAAGTTTAAGCTAATTTTTATTTTATATATGTACTTTTAAGTCAGAACATGTTTGCAATGTCATTGAATGTTAGATACTCTTGTGGAGGAAAATAATCATGAACATGCATTATTTCGTTAACTTTACTAAGTTTCTTTCTGTTTTTTTTAATAAAATGAAACTATGTGTTCTGCAGTAGTTCATAATAATTTGAGAGAATCTTTAACTCGAAACTGGTCTTAATATAAATTTCTGCTTTACTTTTGAATTTTAACATGAGTTGAAATCATAGAAAATAATGAAATCCTCGAATGTTTCTTAAAAGAACCTGTTAATTTTCATGTCATGCAGTCGTGAGTTTACTCATCGGGTGAAGTCTGTCTCGATGGCGAAGTTCACTTCACAAGAAGTCGATGCTCTTCAAAGTGGGGGTAACCAGGTAAAAGGTTGAAATTTCTTCTTTTGACAGTTGATGCTACCTATATTTCATATTCTTAAATAAGATTTAACTGTGGCTCTTTGATTTAGCGTGCAAGGGAAATATATTTGAAAAATTGGGACTTCCAAAGGCAGCGGTTGCCAGATAACAGGTATAATTATTACACGGTTTGCAGTTAAAGCTATTAAAGTTACCTTTTATTTACCTGTATTAATATGTATTACTTATTGTGTGACATTATGATCTCATGCATTTTGCAGCAATGTTGATAAAATAAGGGAATTTATAAAGAGTGTATATGTGGATGGAAGATATGCTGCAGTGAAGTCTTCAGAAAAGCCTCCAAGAGATGCACAGGCAATATATACTTAGATACTGATTTTTTTCTCTGAATAGTTTTTTTTCTTATGAGTGTATTGCTTATTCTTTTATCTGGTATGCTATTCTTCCCCTGCAAAAGATGTATTGGGTTTCTAGAAATATTTTGTGGTTAATAATATTTTTGTGTGCTTCACTTGTTCTAAATACATATAATAATATTAATATTCTATTTAATTCAGTTTTCATAAATAAATAAATGAATAAGATGATCAATCACACTGATATTTTTTTAGCATTCTAATTTCTGCATATAATTGTTTAATGAAATTTAAATTTGTGAATTAATGAAGTAAACGATGCCTTAGCAATGATTAAGGTAATCAGCTTTACATAATTAATTACATTAACTATCCTTGTAGTCCAACAAGTTAGTTTAACCGTTTGGTTTAATGCTGAACATTTATATCTGCAATTAACTGTAGAGCCATGGGATTCATCAAGATGAGATTAGGCGCGCCAGTTCTTATCATTCGTATTCTCAAAGTCCTCCATATGATTATCAATATGAGGATAGGAAGTATGGAAAACAAGCAGCTGTGCTTACCAGGAAGCCTGGTTCAGATAAAGCTCGATATGAAGGGAAGATTTCTAGTATTATCTATAGTCCTGGCCGCTTCAGTGATCATGCATATGATGACAGATTTGCAAATGAAGGATCTGGTCCAAGAATTTCTGACTTTTCTGTGTCTAGTGGTGGCGAACAATTCAAATCTGATGTTCAGTCTCCCAATTTCTATAAAGATATCAAGATTAGCAGTCCATCCTATCAAAGGCGTTCTGGTTCCAGTTCGAGTGAAGATGTGTGGTCCCAAGCAAGAAATGCATCTCTGGAAACTAATGTTAATGCCAAGAGAGATGCAGATGGAATTCTTCCTCCGCAGGTATTAAATAATTGGAATATTATCAGCAGAATATTTGGCTTTTCCTGTAGGAATCAAATAAAATATGGCTTGCAAGCTGTTTCTAGTTTAGGATGAAAATTATTATCAGGTAAAATTACGTATCTAAAGTTATCATTGTGGTAATATGGTACAAATATATGAATATGAAATAGGAAAGATTAAAAAAATTACTAGTGCAGCAATATATTTTCTGATCTCTAGAGATAGTCACATAATTCAGGCCAGAAGGATAACAAATCTAGTACACAGAAAATTGAGTCTGATTTTCTTGTTAATAATGGATTTCTTGATCAGTCAGCACTATTCAGAGAAGATCTATTAAAATGTTGAGATGTGGTGTTCTGCATTACTATCTCTTGTGTGAAGTCCAAGCATTCAAATACCACCTTTCTAAAATAACCAAGAACTTAGCTTGAGCATTCTTCAAACTTGGATTTACATAGCACACAGAGAGCAATTTAGTGTAGCTGCTCTAGAAGATCAAATAGCTGGCTCCGTTGCTGACACACTGGTGCTATAGAGGTGCAATGTGTTGATTTGAAACAAGACCTCTGAAAAAAGATGTTATGGCTTTTTTGTCTTGCTATTTTTTGGATTTTAATTTCAAAATGAAATATATAGATCTAGTAATAGTGACAACAATAAAGGCTTGAATTTAGTAGATGATGATTGATAATTCCTTTCAAGGATACTTCTACTACCGTATACTATCTTACTAAAGCATTTGTAGAGCTGATAACTACACGCTGTAATCAGGGATTTAAAACATTGATTCAAAGTCCTTGGTGAATAAGCATTTTCTTCTAATGATCGTGTTTATTTCACTTTCCAAGTGCTTGTGTTGTGGCCTTATTTCTGTAGCATGCTGATCGGGTGTTTTCTACTTTCATGACATTATTTTGCACTCATACCCCAGAGAACTGCATCTGCACAATCAGCAGACAACAGATTTTCGTCCTTGAGATCTTATAACTCTGGCAGTTTAGTTGATTTTTTCTCTGAACCAGTTCAACCTTCAGAACCACTTCAGAATAAAGCATTTGGCATTCCACGACCACCTGGTCCTACAAGATCTGTTAGCATGGACCTCTCCAAGGCACCACTGGAATCAGCAACAGCATCTCACGCTCCAACAGTGGATCTGTTTCAATCATCTTTTTCATCTGCAGTTCCATTTTTCAATGAGAATCAACTTACTCAAGCATCCCAACTTGCATCTGTTGATTTTTTTGCCAATCTCTCTGAGGAGCCTTCTACTGTAAACTCAAATGAAAAGGCACTGGATTTATCTGTCCCTAAAAATGAAGGATGGGCAACTTTTGATGTGCCTCAGAGCACCTCATCTACAGCACAAGTGGAAATTCCAGCCACTGTACCCTCAAGTTCTAAATCTTTACAAGAAGGATTTGATCCATTTCCCACCTCAAATGCAAACACACAATGGCCATCTTTTGAATTTTCTAGTGTCGGTATACATTCTTCACTTACATCTAATTTGTGGCATGATGGTGTGTGGAATGGAGAAGAACAAGTTTCTGCTATGTCAACAAACACTCAAGTAAGTACAAGAATGTTTGGTTTTGTGTTCTTGTGAAATACTCCATTTGAAATTTGTGTTCCTTGCTTTTGTTTGTGGAGAAATTTCAAGATATTATAGAATTGATTGCATGTTGTGTATGTTGTGTCTGTTCAGAAATGAATAAGTTAATGGACACCCTTTGCATTTGTTCCTGGTTAAATTGAAAGATCTTATGGAGTATATAGAAAGCTTGTATAAGGTTTCTTGTGTTGTTTGTACTTTGTATAGCCATGGAATGCATTTGAAGATTCTGGTGGCCATCATCCTGTGGATGCCCTTAGTCAAGGATTACAATTTCACAATTGTCCCACAGCTGATAATCAAATTTTGGGATTAAGAGAGTCTGAGGTTGTTACACGCATCCTTAATTGCCTTATGACCTTGTAAAATTCACAACCTCTCCTATTTTATTCACTCGCCCACCTTTTTCTTTTTACAAAATCAGGGGTCCAAAAGTGATGGCGTTAAAGGCATAGCCCCTGTTGGTGGATTTGATAATCATGACATCCCATCGCATGTCAGTGGCTCAGCATTTCCCCCACCCATGCTCCCTCCAATGGTTTGTTCTCTTGGACTGATTGAAAATTTCTTATATTCAATAAAGTGATAGGTTTTAAATAGTCTTTAATATTATTTCTTCTTTCAGGGAGACACTGAACCTATTGGAATGAAATGTAAATCAACTAATCCATTTGATTATCCTCATGAATCTGATGTAGATCACAACAATATGGTATGTCATGAATAGTGAATAGCTAGCTGTTTATCTGTTTAATATTTCTAGTATTGCCTCATTAAACTGGTTCCTAGTGATACTGCTGCAAAATTTTAACTCATTGGTGATAGTTCCTTGGATCTCTCTCTTCACGGTTCCTACCATGTGATTTTAACCATTTAAATTCAGAATTTTAACTTGCAGCCTTTCTATTTGGTTCGTTTGAATGTTCTGAATTGAAACACCTTCAGTTAAAACCTTTTGAAATTCCACCTCACACCTCAAAAAATCTAAAGGGTTTTAGTTTATTCTTGTTGCATGGATTCTAATACTCTGGAGTTACTTCCTATGGAAAAGATACAAATATGGCAATGCGAATCATGAGATATAGAAGACAGTGAGATTGTGACTTACCTTCAGTCACCTATTGTATCTAACACGTCACCGGTGTTTCAATTTCAGTTTCTTGATATGAGCTCTTTGCAAGATGCACTGCCAGATGCCCTGTTTCCAACCTCCTTCCATAGTGGTATAGCTGAATCTTGGCTTCCTAAAAACTCGGTGACCCCTTATATTTCCTCTTCAGGAGAAGGTAGTGCTTGAAAACATCTAGTGAAAATTCAAACATTATTTGTCTAATCAAATATTTTAGTCTTGCCTACTTCCATTTTCTTTACTGTTTTGAATCATCCAGTATGTTTTCTATATTACTCTAGTAAATGCAATTCAAATAATTGTTTTAATGCAATTTTCTTACTGCATTAACTATTTTTCATTTGTTGATAATTTGATTTAGGTGGTTTGTCATTCATGGCTGTGCAATCACCTGGATCTCAAATACAGTAAGTTGAATACATGGTCCTTTTCTCCTCTGCTTTTCTTTTTTCTTTTTGGATTTTTTGGTTGCGAGCCATTGAAGTTATGTGTTTTTTGCTTGTGGGCATCATACTTTCTACCAAGACTGGAAATATTTGGCATCTGTTTCTTAGCTGTAACTGTAATCATTAGTGATCAGTGGTGCACTATTAATTCATCAATAGAACACTACGATACTCACCAAGGTGTCAGGCAAGTAAATGATACAGAAAGACCTACACCTGGGTTGGGTCGACAAGCTTATGCATTAATCACCTTTTTTTAGATACGATTGGTTATTGCAAACAGTATATAGAACGAATTCCATATTGATAGTTGGCTGCTTGGTGGTGTACTGAATGAACATCTTCATTAAGCAACATAAGATTCTTTTTATCCTAAGTTCCATCTTTAATAGTTCTGTTGAGCATGTTTCATATTTTGTTTTGATACAGCAGTACATTACAATGTGGTCTTTTTTTTATCTCTACTAATGTTGTCAAAAGAAGTGGTGTATTGACTGAGTTGCATGCATATTTACAGGAACATCCAGACACCAGAACCAGTTGCTTCATTTGGGGGAAATCCTTTTGCATAGGATTGTTTTGTGTCGTTCCTTTCATATAGAAATTCATTGGTAGGAAGTCGTTGAACGTGGAATTATTTAATGCTTTGTGGGAGCAAAAGTGGAGTAGTGCCTTGCAATTTTAGTCCCCGGTATATTCTGCCCTGATCCAGCAATTGCAGTACTGGAATTGAGAGACATTAGTTAGATTTCTTGATGTTTATTTTGTGATCTGGCTGGGACTGAACTTCACCATTTCAGCAACTATTGACGGTAATCCACCTTTGTTCATAATTATACTATAATTGTAATTATATCAGAACTTCAGATGTGTAATGCTGGTTTCATTTGTTTTCTTCCGGTTTAGTCTGTTTAGTCACTGTTTATATAATTTATAGATGAATGATCAACCAACCCATCATTAACTGTTGTAAAACGATTTCAAAAATATAATTTAAAATGTTTTACAATTTATTTATTTTTAAGATTGTAAATTTTGAAAATTTATTTTTATGGATAATTGAACAATATTTGCGAAAGAAAAGTTAAGGGATAATGGAATTGAATATTTATTAAATTGATGGGAGAGGATTTATTCTGTAATTAAATTTTAATGAACTAATCACTGATTTTATGTGATCCTCCATTGCCTTCAGCAGTCTTTTCATGATATTATAGAATACAAAATTTAGAACGAACACATTCAACTTAAACTACGAATGTAAATTCTAGAAATTTTATGTACATTTAATCTATAAAAAAAAAATGTTGTTATACTCAAGTTCTCTTTCTAAATTTTGTCTATTATTGTAGTGACATCAAAGCTAATCTTCGGGTTGATTATTGAGAAGATACAATATCTTACTCTTTATAAAAGAAAAACTTCATGTTTAAATAGGAAAATCTTGATCTTTGAATCAAAAGATAAGAAAGAAGAAGCTCATGTTGGTGTCATGAAAAATATAATGTTTAATGACTTTGATTTAAGATAGATTTTATTGAGATACATTCTATCACTAAAAGCATATTATGAAGTTATTTCCAATACTTTCAAAATATTTTATGCTTTTAAATGTCTTAAAATTAAAAATGTTTCTACGAAGCTTGAGCCTTAGAAAACCAAGTTTGAAACATCAAATGATATTATCAAAAGAAAGTTTAAAACTCAAGAACGAAAATAAAAAAATTGTGCAAAGAGAACAAAAATATAAGAAAGAGACTTGTCAAAGCACAAAGTTTGATAAAGTTAAAGAATGAAGTCACTTTAGAAATTGAAAGTCTTGAAGAATGTTTTGACCTAAAAGCACTTTCTTCAAAAAAAAGTCATATTCAAATTTACTATAAGTGAAAAGTCTTTTAATCTTCTTATAAAAAAAATCAAAAGGCCTCATAATAAAACTATAATTGGATATGAGGAACACAAGCTTCATTGTAAAAAGCATGCATATATTTTTTGTATTGTCTATTGTTATTTCTAAAAAGGAACCACCAAAACTATTTATTCATGAAAGTAATTATTGCTAAAATATTCTTATTTTTTAAATATACTCACACAGTTTAATTTAAAATTAAATATAGATTTTATAAATTAAACAACTATAATTCACTAATGGGTTATCTAAATACTAACAAATATGTTGTAGTTCATAACAATGGTAATTGTTTATTTTGTAGGTTATTAAACATTTATTTAGTTATATAAGACTGTTATTAATAATGGATTACTGCAGCCATGTTATTTATTTAAGCTTTCTTGGATTAAAGAAATAGATTATATCAATGTTATCTTTGAGTTTGCATGTAAACATGTAATTACATTAAGTGGTTTAGCACTCAATTAACTTTAATATAAAACCTACTTAATATCTATCCTATTAAAAATTAGAATTTCATCTTTTTAACCTTGTGGTTGGAATGTAAGAGAATTTTCAAATTTTTTAAAATTTAAAATGCTTGAAATTTAAATTATTTTGATTTTTTTTTATATTTTCAGATTACTTTGTTTGAATAAATTAATTTAAATTTAAATTTTTAATTTTTATTTTAAATAAACTAATGTATTTTCTACTATGTTATATTTTCTTTGAATGTATGAAGAGATCAAATTATACAAAATTGTAACTTTTATGAACTATTATATTATTAATAATTTTAAATAAAAAATAAATGTGTCGATTATTTAAGTTATAAATATTTATGTAAACTTTTATCAAAAATAAAAATTAATAAAAAAATTAAATAATTCATATTTTAGTATATTTTAAAAAATATATAATATAAATTAAATAGCAAAAAATATTGAATTAATATAAAATTTTATATGCATACTAATAAAGTATTTTAGCATTGTGGTATTTTTTATAGATGCCATTATTTTAAGATGAGATAGATCAAAAGAAATTACATAAATAATTTTATTATTACATTTATTTTTAGAATGGTCTTTTAAAATAAATTATCATGATATTTTTTTTAATATTTCGTTAACTCTCTTGAGACTATTGAGAGGATTTTTTTTTTCTTTTTGTTTTTTAACTGAAGACACTCCACTGTTCAAATGACATATAACATATTAAAAGTGTAATAAATAAGTAAAATAATTGAAGATGATATACCTCATCCTATTTATAATACTTTAATGGTTTTTTTATAGGGTTTTATCATGAATTTAGTTTCGTAATCATGCTTTTGTTTGTAGATAGTTGACATCATCTAGGGCATCACATTTACACTATATTCATGTAATATATTAATAAAATTAGGAAAACTAAAATGAAATGTATATGTAATTTCACAAATATTTTAATAGTATTTCATACAATCTCTACATAAATTTATTCAATGATTTATAAATATAATCTGAATTCAAGGAGTCTCGTAATTGTATATTTGATAACTTCAAAAACTATTTGCGTTTTGCCCTAAAAAAATAAAGACTAAAACGTAAATAATAAATATCTCTCTAATTAAATACTGATAGTTTTCTTGTTCCAAACATAACTACTTAATTTATTCATAGAAGTAATTGCTTGTTAAAAGAAACTGATTTCTTAAACATACTCAAACATAAGTTAACTTTTCATCATTTATAACTTCCAAACTAAAAACCATACTTATTTATACAAAATCATTATATATATACATGCTATAAAGATAAAGAAAAATCAAAGATTATAGTAAGAAGTAAATGATTGTTAAATTGAACTGATATAGCTAATTATACCATTTTTAATAACCTTCATATTATGATTTATTATTTTTTTTATAGTGATGGTTAGATTTGGTTGATTGTTAGGTAGTTGATGGTGAAAACATCTTTGTATATATATATATATATATATATATATATATATATATATATATATATATATATATATATATATATATATATATATATCTTTTTT
>Ga0123342_1002641_pt1 | contig 29576 bp, 18 predicted proteins | sample Turbeawhitnodule_FD_89960 | JGI IMG/M metagenome (GOLD analysis project Ga0123342, IMG submission 89960) | Root nodule microbial communities of legume samples collected from Mexico - Turtle bean Mexico white nodule | ecosystem: Host-associated > Plants > Roots > Nodule | place: Mexico: Nepantla... | reverse complement strand
TATTCTAGTGGGCCTACCTTGTTGGGCCCGTTTATCGAGGTGGATACCGCTTAAGGTTATATTACCTAATTCTTGATGATGGGTTAACTTCACTGATCTTGGTTTGAGCGTTAACTGTAGTCGAGGTCGGCCGAGTTTCCATGGTATGGGTCGGCCATCGGCCAAATCCCAGTGGTCTCGGCCAGGTCTTCTAAGGTCTCGGCCAAGTCTTTTAAGGTCTCGTTCAAGTGGGTTCGGCCTCGGTCAGCCAGGTGGACCTCAGCCTCGCCCATACCAGTACAGATGCCTATATTCGATGGTGGTGTTATTGATGGCTCTACAATCATAGCACATTCTCCACTTGCCATCTTTCTTAGGCACCAACAAAACAGGTACAACACAAGGACTTAGACTCTTTTGAACCCAGATATTCTCCAACAATTCTTAAACTTATGATTATATCTCCTTAGTCTCCTCAGGATTAGTTCTATAAGCCGGTCTATTTGGTAGACTAGCTCCCGGAACTAAATCTATTTGGTGTTCTATACCCCTAAAAGGTGGAAGTCCAATGGGTCTTTCCTTAGGAAATACATCACCAAATACTTTTAAAAGCTTTTTGACTTGAGGATGTAGATCGCTAACTTCAACAAGTGTGGCAGTGCATGTAAGTGCTCTTTTACACATAAGAAGGCCTAAAGGTTGTTCAGATAGAAGTATCTTTTCAACTTTATTTTTTTCAAAATTTTCTTCCATTAGAATGACCTTATGGGAACGAGCACTCTTCTCCCACTCCTCAACATTGTCCCTAAGGACTTTCTCTTGATTTTCTAATTTTTTTTTCTTTTTATCATTTTCTCATTTTTGTTTCATTTTTACTTGTTCCTTTATCACTTGTGAGGGTGTTAAAGGATAAAGTACAAACTTTTTTTCCCTATGGGTAAAAGTAATCTCGCTGGTAAAACCATTATGGATAGTTTTCTTGTCAAATTGACATGGTCTTCCTAATAAGATGTGATAGGCTTCCATGGGTACTACATCACATAAAATTTCATCTTTATAATTTCCCACAGAAATACTGACTTTTACCCGCTTATCTACAGTTAAGTCCCCATCTTCATTCAGACATTGAAGTTTGTAAGGTTTTGGGTGGGGTATAACTTGTAGATCAAGCTTTTCAACCATCCTAGTGCTACAAAAATTGCAATGATAGAACAAGTGTTTTCTAAAACTTTACATCTTATGTGAAAGATGTTATCTCTTTGCGTTTCATGGTTCATACTAGGTTGATTTTTTAGGGTTCTTCTAACCATCAATAATTCCCCATCACATGGATATGCTCCCTTACTCTTTTCTTTTTCTTCTCCCCCGCTAGACTCATCATCTTGGCTGTTATATTCATCCCTCCCTCTTAAGATCATGGTTCTCCTATTTGGGCATTGGGATGCTATGTGACCTCTACCAAGACAATTAAAACATTATATGCCACTACTGTGGGGTTGTGAGGTAGACACATCTTTTCCAAAAATTTTGGGAGTTTCTTTGGTTTTATCTTTTAAGACACTATCCTCCCTTTCCTTCTTGGGATAAGAATTAGAGTAAGAACTCTCCTTGTAACTTGACCCTTTTCTCAAAAAAAAAAATTCAACTTTTATATGAAGTTGGATAAAGTCATTCAAGTCCATGTATGGCAAGAATTCTACTTTATCTCTTATCTTAAGATTGTGACCACTAAGGAACCTTGCTATGGTGGTGGTTTCTTCCTCCTTAATAGAGGCTCTCATCATGTAAAACTCCATCTTTTGCCTATACTCCTCTACACTCATGTTCTTTTGTTGGAGTCTTTGGAGCTTGTCCATCAACTCCCTATTGTAGTAAGAAGAAATATGAAGGCGTCTCAAGGCTTCCCTAAGGTCATTCCAATATTTTGTGGGAGGGTCCTTATGGAGGCGCCTATCTCTCTCTAGGGTTATCTGCCAATACATAACATTTGCTTGAAAGTTTAAAGTGGCTAGGGATACCTTCCTTTCCTCACTCACATGCTGGCAAGCAAAAAGTAGTTCTACTTTCATTTCCCAATACAAGTAAGCCTCAACATTTTCCTTTCCATAAAAATGAGGTAAGTCTACCCTAGTCTCTTTTTGGATTTCTCTTTTAGTTCTTCTAGGTGGAGGTTGATAATATTCATTAACTCTAAGACTCCCCTCAACATGTGAGTCATTCAACCTAGAACTAGATGCATGTGAAGATCTTTTTTAATTTTCTTATGTATTCATCTTTTTCTCTTACAATTTTCAACTATTCAATATTGCAAGATGGGCATCTCTTTCTTTGTTTTCTTCCGAAATTTAAGCCTCATGTTGTAATTGTCTAAGTGATAGTGATTGAAAATCTCTAGCCAATTGTTTCAAAAGAGATTTTGTGGATTTTCTATCACTTTCATTATGACTTGAAGAATGAGTAGACATGTTTAGAGTTATGTGATAAAAGTAATTTCCAAAAAGAAAGATAGGTGGGGTGAAGTAGGTAATTTCCCAGGAAAGGGAGGTGGATCACTAGAATCTCTTAAGTACCAAGCCTTTCCTTGCCAGATACTATCCCATAACACTTTTACAAACCTTTCTCTAAGAAATTTAATTAGAGAACAATCAAATATGAAAACAAAGTTTTATGCAAGAAGCAATGCAAAGCAATAAAATACATTTGAAAAAATGCTATCTAAAAAACTTTTAAACTAGTCAAATTCCTAAGGTGAGGCTTCTTGGCACTTTGAACCTTGAAGACACACTCATCGACTAAAACAAATTTTAATCCAATAACTAATCAAAGTCTTGCAAGTTACAACTCAAAGAAATACAAAGAAATTTAGGTCAACAATTTTTATGCACAAAAATTAAATTGTTTATTCTATGCACTCCTTCACTTGTAGCTCCTCTTGGTATTTTGTGTATATTTTTTTGTGTAAGTTTGTTGTTGTCCCTTGCTTTTCCTCTTTAGGATATTCAACCTTAGATATTCAATTTTTACCTCTTTAGTGATGTAGCTTGCACTAAAAAAATTTTAGCTCCACAACCCACCAAAAGAAGTCAAACAATTTCAAAGCAACAAAACTCAAATTTTAAAAAAAGGACTACTGCAAATGGAGTTGGTAATTGACATGACTTAAAAGAGTGGTCAAGAAGACAATCAAGAAATTAAAGTTCAAAAGAAAAGGTAGCACACAAAATGGAATCCTAGTGAATGGAACTAGAATAGATGAATAAAACCAAAAACAACACTATATCATTTTTTGTGTAAATTTTCTTTTAACTTGTTGAATTTATGTTGGACAGAATACTTTAAATTTGAATTTGAAATTTTAACCACAGAAACTTCAATGTTTAAGCTCAATGTAGGCTGGAATTTCACAAAAACAGGGGGTCAAATAATTGCAATAATTTTTTCAAACTCATGCCAAGTCAAATTTTCCAAAGTCATATTTTTTTGCACTCTATCCATTTTTCATTTACGATTTTTTTCTATTTTGAATTTTGATATACTTCTTTTTTTAACTTTTTCTTAACACGTCAAACTACTCAAATCCAGAATTTCAAAAATTTTCACCAACACAATTAATTATATAAGCGTTTTCAGCCAGGACAAAAACTGTGAAACAAAGGAAAACCTATACTGGAATTAAAAACAACATTGAAAACTTCAAAAACATAATAGAATTGGATGGAAAATGAACTTGTATGGAACTAACAACAAGTATGAACTCAAATCTGGAAAAATAAAAAGGTGTCAAAGCTCAAATTCAGAATATAACTTGTACTCGAATTAAAATCAAGCAACCAAAATTAACAACAAAAGTACTACATACAATTGATGACAATTTTGGATGAAAATGACATTGACAATACTTGAAATGGATTCAAAAACTAAAATGACTCAACCACAAACAAATTGCACCAATTGAAATATCAAGAAGACTCAATTAAAATAAAAAACATAACAACATATTCAATGGAATCCTAAAAAAATTTGAAAACCGGATTGCTCAAGAACAATTGTACAAAAACAACCGAACATAATTTTAAAACAGCAACATGAACATAAAATTGAAATTAAAAACAGCAAGACAACCAAAACATATGATGAACAACACAAAAATGAAGAACACAAAAAAAATAAAATGAAGAGAAGGCATTTATCTCTTGAAGAACCAAAGCTCTAGATACCAAATAATGGTGTTGCCTTCATGACCGATTGGTTTCTTGGATCTTTTATGAACTTGGGCGGAAGCTTGATAGATGAAACAGACAAGGAGGGCTCCAATGGAGCTATGGGTTCCTTGAAGGTGCATGAGAGGTAAGGAGAGTGATTGGTTGGATCATATTACTTGGAGAGGTGAAGAAGAAGATCAAGGTGTCTATCCTAGAGAGGTCTAGACAAGAGAGTGAGAAAGCTTGCAAACTTGGGCATCAATTCACTCATATATTGATCTTAGAATTTCATGAGTCAGGCACCTCTTTATATAGGATAGAGGTCCAGCCATTGTACAAAGAAATGGGTGGGAACTTTAAAAAATAATGGGTTTGAAAATGGCGTCTATTTTTGGAGTCACAAGAAAAGCATCATTAAGGTGTGTTTCATGTGACTCTCTCTAGGTTTATGATCGGCCTAGAGGTTAATTTAGGAGTTTTATAGAAACTCTAATTTAACCTATGTTGATTTTTAGGTGTCTAATTCAACCCTAATTACAATTAAACAAAATTACAAATAAAATTCCTATTTTACTTTTGACAAGAAAATAAATTTTACTCTAAATATCTATAATAGGTTATAACTTTTTTGAACATATATAGGAGTGTTTATGCTATCCCCATCAGAGTCTTAATCCTCTTGTATTTTTCTTGCCATGATCTAATAATTGGACCAAAGTTTGACATTCTTTCATCAAATTAGGTACAAAATTATAAGTACCGTGTTACTAAAGCTATTACTCATGACTAGAAATGCATCATGCATTATTAAATGAGGAATCTCAATCAATTTACTTTTTGAATTTTGCATTGAACTTGGTTAGTTAGGGTTGTTATGGGTCAAATTATGTAGCAGTGGGGAAACTTCTTTCTCCAAATTAATTATATAGAATTGTCAAATTAACAAGTCAAAGTTTATTAATCCAAAACTTCATATATAGAATATTCTTTCAGATACTATTTTATTTGGCTGTCAGTGTTGGAAATGAATTCAGTTGATTGAACAAGTCATTATTAAACTCCTAAGTATTAATAATGGGCTCCAAATGGTGGTGAGTGTATCAATCAAAACACTTAGATGCTGTGTAGTTATCATTTGCACAAGATGGTAACTTCTTTTGCTTCCTAAGTTGGAACCAAATCATATGACATGGAATCCACTTTATTCCCGTTCTTTAGTTTTGTAAGGAATTGTTATGTTTTATTTTCATTCTAGATATTTGTTTTCTTTTGGATTAGTTCTTTTGACCACTTTTCACCACCCGCAAGTGCTTTAAACAACCCATGTTGGGAGCTTTATTCCTTGACGTCAGATCCCAATTATTGCTTTTTAATGTGATGGGACTGAAAAAAGTGGCAAGGGAACACACAATGAAAAAGGCGCTAGTGAATGCAATCCCTATGATAATTGGTGCAGAGTTGTATAACAAGGGACATAATGACCTGTAATCCTACAACATTCCCTTCTATTTTAAATTTTAAAATTAGTAATTAAAATATTATAAATATTAATTTAAAAATTATTTATTAATAATAAAAAATATTTTATATATTAATATTTTTTTAATTTTTAAAATAGTATCTAATTTAATCAATAAAATAATTAATATTTTTTTAAAAATTAATTTTTATTTAGTAATTGTTTTGTAGTGATGGATAAAATTGGAGGTTTGTGGATGAATATTTATGATCGAATAAAGTGTATTTACTGGTGGAAATAGAAGTTTAGAAGAGGTGAGATCAACTTCTAAAAGTTTATAAGCTAGACACTCACAAAGGTACTAACAAAGAGAGAGAAATGAAATAATTGAAATTTAATTTTGGCAGCACTTCATTAGTCAAATCCAGTTATTAGCACTTGTATTTATAGTGTTAATTGGAACAAAAGTTCAAAAAATAAACCTTAAAATTCTCCACTCTTAGCATGACAAGTGACCAAATGTTCAGTTGGATATTCATGTTCTCCATGTTTTGCCAGCTCATGCTCTATGCTTCTCCAAAAGTATGACATTGACCCTCACTTCTAACCCTAGACGGTCTAGGGTTGCATTGGGCCTACGAATGCTCAATTGAAAACCATAACTACACTTTCTTTTCTTATTTATACTCTACTCTACTAGGTCCAATACATGTCCCATGAAAATTGACCCTAAATACAAGTCCAAAAAAAAATCTACACTACTTTGTATAATTATTTTTACAAGGTTAAGAAGAGGAAAAAGACTCTTAATAATGGATGCTACTATCAAAACTCAATCTTTTTCAATCTACTCAACCCAAAATTTTGGTGACTTGATGGTCCTCCATCTTACCCTCTATCCTCATATTTGAATGATACTCAGGGAACGCCACCTTTACTGTTGTTGTTTTTTTTTTTTTTTTTCGTCTGAATCAAATATTAATCTACAATAAACATCAAATAAAAATGGGATAAGTCTCTTTATTAAAATAAAACTAAGAAAATATTCTTTTAAAATAAGATGTATCAAAATAACACCCTGTTAAAATGTATGACTAAAACAAGAAGGGGAAATGAATTGTTTTCACAAAATTTTTGAAAACAACTAATTGTTTAATGCAACAGGATACACATAACAGTATATAAAGCAGTTTATCAGAGTAAGGGAAGAGAAATTCACACATACCAGATTACACAACACTAAGAATGTTGATTTTGAATCCCTCAAGAACACACAACACTCTTGAATAGCACCACAGTTTTCAGAAACTCTATTTGAAATTGTTTTACACACAATTACAAATTAAAAGAAAGAATAAAAATACACATGGGTTTTACAAAGCAGTAGAACAATAGAACAGAAAACACCAACACTCAGATTCCTACTTCACACACAAGCAATGATCCAAGACTCCAAGAATGATTAAAAACTCTTTGATTTTCTCTTGAAAACGTTTTTATCAAAACTCTCTTCTTCTTTTTGAAATGATCATAAACTAATCTTTATATAGACTTTAAAAAGTGATTAAAATTGTTTGATTATTAAATGAGTTCTATTAAAAGCATCTAAAAATATTTTGAAAATCATAATAGAATTATATTAAAAACACTTGATTGATTTTTCAAACAAACTGGTTGATTTCTTTTTCTATTATAAAACTGAACATAAAGAGTCAGGTCAATTATCGAAATAACTAATTATTTTTGCTCTACAAAAAAAACAAGAAAAAACAAATCATTTTTAAATCCTTTTAAAATCTCTAAGTTTAATTCAATCGGTTGTCGTGATAAATCAACTGGTTGAAAAACTTGTTGTAGTCACCAAACTTTGAACAAAAACTTTTTTAAGTGATTTAAAACACGAAACAACTAACTAAAATTAACACAAATTTGAAAACCAAAACTTTCGAAAGAGATTTAGAATCATACAAACTTGGATCATAACTAAGTGTAAATTAACAATTCAAAATATACCTAACTACATACACAATCTTCAAGCTTGTTTGGAAATCATCAAAGTAACCTTGTTCAACAATCTCCCCCTAAATCCGTAGTTATTTGTGTTGTAGATTTTGAATTTAAAGAAATCCTGCAAAACAAAAAATATTCCAATACCTTTTTATTTACCCAAAAATGAAATTGTAGGAACCCCATCAACATCTTCAAAGTATTTTAATGATGAGGATGACGACAACATAGACATCTCCCAAAAAAAAAAAAACCCAACATCATTTACCCTATCCTTACATCCCTTCCTAACACTTCCAAATATATACCACACTTTCCCATGAACTAAATATTGAGTTCGGTCATTCATTTGACCTTGAGTTTATGGAACATTCACTTGAAACATTATTTAAGGGAATGTGGTTCCACAACAAGGAACAATTGGTGGATGTGCTCAACAGGTTCCAAATACTAACCACTTTACATACTCAACCATGCATTCCAACACCACTAGATTAAGAGTCTAGTATGTTGACAAGCATTGCAACTTGAAGTTCCAGGCAATCTTGTGTACCAGAGAAAATTTTGGAAGATCCAAGTTAGAAAGATTCCATAAGGAGATCCAAAAGTTAAAAGGATTCCACATTTGTGCTACGTCTTTGATTTCACAGGACCACAATAGGTTGGATTAATGCATAGTTTCACATTTTTGTGAAATTATGGACGCGGACCCATCTACCCCAATTGTCATTATTATTCCTCCTATCAAGTTCTCAGTTAGAGACATTGTGACATACAAAAAGGCTAAGCTAGGAAAGCAACATGTCATATAAAATGTCTTTGGCAAATGGGAAGAATTATTCAACAAATTGTTCAACCTATTATGAGCCATGTCACAAATTTTTCTTGGTTTCCACTACCGATTGGCCACACAAGAAGCATCTCATGACAAGCTTCAAAAAAACTCTTTTGAACCTTTAAGCCATGCATTAATGGGTTCAATTTTGCAAACCACTAATCCAAGTGGATGACACATTCCTGTATGGAGGCACTTTGACAATTGTACAAGACAAGAGGAACAAGATACTTCTCACTACATTTGCTATTGTTGAAGGTGAAACTACAAATGCTTTGTTTTTTTTCTTAAAAAAACCTAAGGAGGTACGTGACATGTCAAGACGACATGTGCTTAATATCATATCACCACAACTCTATTAATGCAGCATACGTAAGACCCCGAGAATGTATGAACAAAGGGTAATTATATGCATGTGTATTTCATTCGACACAATGCATAAAAAACAACAATTTTTTTATGTCATGTTGTCTATTTTATCTTAACTTCTTTATTTTAATATGTACCATAGAAAATAACTAAACTTAGGACTAACTACTACTACAACAACATAAGGAAAACCGATCTAGAAGAAACAACCTAGATTGATGACATTCCTAAGTAGAGATGGACATTTGCATATGACGAAGGTAGAAGATAGGTCACCTAACCCAACTTAGTAAAATTCATAAATTCAATCCTTAAGAAAACAAGGAATTTGTCAATCCCCTCCATGGTCATGGGTACATAGACAAGGTATAACAAATTCTTGACTGAAAGGTATAACAAACTCTTGACTGAAAGAGAAAGAAAAATCATTATGTTAACTGTGTATATTCAGAAGTTACATCAAATGTGTTGGAAGATGCTCATTAAAATTCAAACTCTCACAAGTTGCTTTTAATAATTTAATAAAAGAGAGTTTTTTGTGGAGGAGGGTCAACCCAAAAATAGTTTGACAAGCTGAAAAATTGTCATTAGACTTGATGAACGTGGTGTGATTATGTAAAGTTCCAAAAAACTTCATCTCCCATATTCTCATGTGTTTGTCGTATGCATACATGCACACCATGATTCTACATTAGTTATGTATACAGGTTGGATGTAAGTATACGACAATTTGTTTAAGAAACTTTAACACAAAAACTATTGACCAACCCACAAAATTCCGCCCGTAGTTTTGCCCCAATCAGCAAACAAGAAGAAAATTCAATGATCATCTAAATTATCACGAATTAAGATTAAGATGGATATCCACAAAGAGAATCAATCCAACGATACTTTAACGATGATTCTATTGTAACACTTCAAGGCACACAAAAAAAAATCATTATCCCTACCATCCTAACCTTAGGAGATGAACTTCCCATAATTAATTATCATATACTTTTCTAATATGTCACACATGTCATTAAATAAACTCTTACTCATTATAATTTTACGTAATTATTTTACTTGTTTAATATATTTATGTAGACTAATATATTACATACACTTGCCTTTTAAAATTAATATATTTTTAACTCAATCAATTTAGTTATATCACATACATTCCATTGCTTCTAATTATTTATAAATATTAGTTATTTATATTTCTTTAAAATATATTTATTTCTAAATATTTATTTATCTAATTTACTTTTCTAAATATTTATTATAAAAGCACAAACAGTGCTATTTCAGTGAAAATTTCCCCGCTTGGATTTATGGTTTGAAACATTAAGAAATTCTAAATTTTAAACCAAAAAACACAGCTAAAGAAATATGTACTTAGAAGGACTTGATAACTTGTAGTGAGGGTTCAAATCAAACTCTTACAAGAAACAACGGTAATTGCGAAGAAAAGGACCAGAGACGTCATAGAATTTTCTAGTATGTGTGTATCCGTTTACTTATGGTCACTAGTCATGACCCAAACCCCAGAAGACAAAAAACAGTCAAAATCATAAACTATATAATGAACTTTATTTGCAATTTGGATAGAACTGATAAAACCAATGGTTAAAATTTTGATGGAAACAATGTCCCTTTTGCTCTGGTTAACTGGTTAATTGGCTAACGAGAACGTGCTCTAAGCAAGCCATGGCTCGTTGAATTTTATTTTGTAAACGTTAGGACCCCTCAAAAAGTGATGATAACAAGGTTCACGGAATAATTTGCTTCATTCAACGCATCATTTATCATCATTATGTAGATTTTGAAATTTGAAATTTGCATGTGATATGAACATGAAGTATAGTATGACTAAACTTTTCGGTTCTCCAGTTCATATGAGAAATCGAAACATCTGAAAAATATTTGATATTTACAAGAAAAGGAAAACACCCTAGTCTTGGTTACTACATAAAAATCATGGTTTTTGAGCATTGACAGAACTGAAAGGAAGGCAGTGCCATATTTTGCGATTTAAACTGAAAGCAGATTGCATTGAATTGAAAAGATGATAGAAAAAATAAGATGGCAGAAGAAATAAATATTAACAGCATTAGCCACCCACATGTAAGAAACACAAATCGCATCCAATTGTTCTAGGTTTCATAATAATAGCCAAAAAAGATGAAAATGGAGTAACAAAGCATGGCGAGACACAGCTAACGGAAGCTACTAAAACAAGGGATAGAGCAGACAAGTAGGATACTAAGGAACAAGGGACAAAGCAAACAAGTAGGATACTAAGGAGCAGTAGTAGCAATTAAAGCAAACAAGAAAAAAAGACACTCAACTAACAAAAGCTAATAACCCCAAATCAAGATGGACCTAATGGAAATAGATTTCCCAACAAAACTTATCTGCCCTGTCCCTCTTGTATGCTTTTCAAATTTTAGTTATGCTTCATTACTCCTCACTTGGCCATCATCACTTTGACAAACTCCTCATAGTTGATCTGCCCATCGCCATCAACATCAGCCTCGCGAATCATCTCATCAACCTCCTCGTCGGTCAGCTTCTCGCCCAGATTTGTCATAACATGGCGGAGCTCAGCAGCAGAGATAAAACCATTCTGATCCTTGTCGAACACACGGAAAGCTTCCTTAAGCTCCTCCTCCGAATCAGTGTCTTTCATCTTGCGAGCCATCAGGTTCAGGAACTCTGGGAAATCGATAGTTCCGTTGCCATCAGCATCAACCTCATTTATCATGTCCTGCAGCTCTGCCTCAGTTGGATTTTGCCCAAGTGACCGCATTACAGTCCCAAGTTCCTTGGTAGTAATGCAACCTACAGCATATTACAAAATAGTTAAACACAAATATGATTCATCCAACCCCACAAGAGAAATCCAGGTCAAAGTTTTGAAAACATGAAGGAATTAAAAACACGAATCCAGTTTATACTGGAAGTCAAGTTTCAGAAGCAAAAGATAACTTGAAGCAGGTACAACAACGGAAAGTGAAGACATTATAAAGTATCATTGCGTCAAAGGAACACACACACATGCTATATATTTGGTAACAATTTTCCACAGTAACGCTTAATTAACAATTCGGACGAGATATTGTGAGTATCCATGGTAGTAGGGGTTTGCCTATCAGCTGACACACTCACAGCAGAAACATCCACAGAATGAAATAAAGGGTAAATAATCTAGACAGAATGAAATACATACTCAAAACCCAAAAATCTAGCCAAACAAGACTGTCTAGCTAAACCAATGATCCAAGTTCATCACATAAATATGCACATCATCATCAACTATCATTGCTTACTTCAGTTTCAAAAACAAACACCCGTAATCTTAGTATTTACAAGGGACAAACTTACACATTTCTCACTACATATCACATAAAACTCTTTTGGAAAAAACAGATCCTTAATATCAAATGCACAAAGCAAGAAAAATGTTTTCCAAAAACGATAAGCATAGTCATACACAAGCCTAAAATGCTAAATCCCGTATTCTAATCAGACACAAACAAAACTTGTCATCAACAACCCAATAGGATGACACCAACAGATCAACCAACCAAAACAATCCAACAAGCTAACATTCTATTTTCGGACACCATAAAAACATAAATCGCCAAATTTAACACAACAAACTTCCACCCTTTCAAATTCAACTTTACAAATCACAACCCACAACACCAAATTCCACATCTTCGAAAACCATTCCGATTTCCCAAACGTGCATCAAACAACAAAAAACAAACCCCAGTGTTTCCAAAAACGCTAAAAGTCCATTTCCAATCCCACGATCCAAATCCACCCACACCCGGAATCATAATTCCACACAAAATAACACTTCATCAACAACCACAAAACCACGAAAATCGTAGAAATTTCCACATCAACATCCGAAAGGTGAAACAAAACCGGAACCCTAGATCACCAAGTAAAAGTTTCATACAAATTCAACCACCCCACACCCCAACCTACCTAAAATATCAAACTTTGCACACAAACAAGCACAAAGCGTGCACCATGAACAAACGAATTGCGGAAACCAGATCTGGGAGGGAAAAAAAGTGAAATAGAGAGAGAAAATAAAAAAAGACAGAGAGGGATCTGAGGAGAGAGACCATCGCCATCCTTGTCGAAGAGGCTGAAGGCCTCCTTGAACTCGGCGATCTGTTCGTCGGTGAGCTGGTCGGCCATTGGAGCAGAGAGAAGGCGTTTGGGAAGCGAGAAGGTGAGGGAAAACGAAAGAGAAGGAAAATGAATGTGGAAAACAAAAACTGGACAAATGGGCTATATATATAAAGTAAAATAAATAAAAACTATATTTAATATATTCATTTAATATATATTCCTTACACCTTCCTCCTCAAACTATGGTCCCAAACTCCCAATGCCTTTGATGTTAAATTCTGTCTCTTTTGAAACTCATGGTCTTCAAATTTTAAATTAAAAATTTAGTTTACTTGTATTCTTATTATTTAGTTATGATAAATTTCTCTTTTATTTTCCCTACATTTTATTAATTTATTAAATATCTTACTAATTTCTTACATGTAATTTCTTAGCTTGTTAGACATTTAAAGAATGATTAAAAACCACAAAATTGAAAATCTAATAATGAAATCTAAACAAAAATTTCATGGTAAATTTTGTGAATAATAATAATTGCTTCGTAAAATATGTAATTAAAATTAATGAATTTATTGATTTTTACAGTTTTGGTCCTTAAATTTTAAAAAATCATAAAATTGATCTAAATTCTCAATTTTACATACATTATGTATTTTTATGTTTGTCTGATTGAACCTTAGCCCTAACATATTCATTAAGTTATTATCAAGAAATAATTTAATGAATTGAAATATAAAATAAGTAAATATATGCAAAATTGATAATTTGATCACAAATATGAAGTTTCTAAATTCTAAAATCATGAAAGAAAATAGAAGGATCGAAATTTCAAAAATTAAGAAAAAAAAGGGGGGCCATATTATAATTTAACTAAGGTTTTATTAACAATTAAAATATAAGAAAATATTCCTGTTTATAAAAATATTTTTAAGTATTAAATAAAATATTTTACGAAAAAAATAATGTATGCAATAACAATGTATAATAAATTTATTTGTTTTTATAATAATTATCTTATGATTTTATTGATTAATTGTGTAAACCTTTTCAGTACTACTTAGTCATTAAACTTATTGTTTATTAGTAATGGACATTACGGTACGGATTTATAAGTTCTAATTTTCGTGCAATACGAAAAAGGTAAATTTGATGTTTCACATTTGTTAATTAATATGTTCAATAATAAGATGATTTAACAAGTTAAAATATGCCTTAAATTAATTAATTAATTAAAATGTTTATTTACTCGAATATATAAAAAGTTAAATTACGTGCCACGAACTAATAAAATGGGTGAATTTTTTAGATAAATTAATATAATAAAATTAGAGTGAAAAACATCAATATTCTGAAAACAATTTAAATTATATATGTTCACACCTCAAATTCAGCCTAAAGTCTAAGTAGCCGAGGGAAGAGCAGACAAAAATAAATTTATAAAAAAAAAAAAATTAACAAATAGTCCTTATTAATACTACAAATAACGTAAACTGGGTAGTAACTTTTTCTCATTAAATAATTTTTATTTTTGTTTTATCTTTTAAAAGGAAAAAAAAATGGTTAAATAGTAAAAGAAATTGAACTCCTTTTATATCTCACTATCGGAAACACATGTCACATACATTTTTTAAATATTATCATAATAATATACAATTTATAATAATTATATTTTTTTCAATTAATATATAATTAATTTATAAAAATAATTGATTTTGAATATGATTGATTACATCTAAAATGGTATTGAAAGGACTTAACTTATCATTATTTAATATTTGTACATTGTCAACATCTTAGATAGGTATTTGTATTGATAGCTCATATTGTATAATTCTTAATACTAAAGTATTTTCAAATGCATCCAATATTAATGTTAGTAAACAAATTTTTTATTTGTTTTATCATACTGAAAAAGAAGGTCATTTAAATCTCTCAATAGCATATTATAAAAGTGTTTGTTGAAGTATATTCTTTTGTCATAAAGATATAAAACTAATTCCATAAGCTTCGAACATAAGTTTTATCACAACAAATTAATATAGTCACAAACAATCTCCTTAAAGTATAAGACATTTGTAAACTTGATGTTTCGACTAAGCATTCATGAATACTATTATCACTTTCTAAAATCTTCATTTCTCAACTACTTTTTAAATAATATGTTTCATTTGGTGATAATAGTATTCATGAATACTTAGTCGGAACATCAAGTTTATAAATGTCTTATGCTTTAAGGAGATTGTTTGTGACCATATTAATTTTTTGTGATCAAACTTATGTTTGAAGCTTTTAGAATGAGTTTTATATCTTTAGGCAAAAGATTATACTTCAACGTGCACTTTTATGGACATCAACACCCATAATATGTTATTGAGAGATTTGAATGACCTTCTTTTTCAGTATGATAAAACAATAGGTATTCCCTACTGGTTGGTTCTTTTATATGGGAAAACAAAATACGTAAGAAATTCATCTCCTCCTAAACGAGATATCGTATAAATTCGACCAATAACTTTCTTCCTTAACCCTTTTGAGTACCATTCCTTTTGTCTGTTATGCCAATAATAATACTTTGGAATTTCTTTATACAAATAACTTCTAGATTGTGGATCTCTACAATTTAGGGCAAAGAATTATGTGAGCATGGTTTTGAAGCTATTGTCATCATTTAATACATCATTGATGTTTGATGCTTATAGAAGCGCACCTGATGGTGATTTGGTAAATGAATTTGTAATCTTTCAACACATGGATTCATTCAATAAATTGTAAATCTGAATATTTTCCATAAAGTCCTTGGAGCACAAATCCATCTAGCATCAATATATTGTTGGATTTCATCTATAATTGATCCTCAATGAACCTCCATCACTACTTGATATGGATCTTTGCACACATACTTGTACAAATATTTAGTACTTTTGATGTTGTAATTGTGTTGGAAGTTACCTAAAGCATGTAGTTATAATATTCTCGGCATGAAATATTTTTTGCCATTATGATTTTTTGTGTTGTGGTCCCAACCATATGTTCTAAAAGAAATAATAGTGGATATTGTAAAGGGTCATAATATTCCACGGTTTCCTAAATGTTTATTAAGTTCCAATCACGACTTACAACTTTAATGTTTCATTCACATTCCAGTAACAATAATTGTTGTTACTTGAGATGTAGTCGATAGATTGTATTATGGTTTATTAGTAGGACACTCTTTAATGAGCAAGTTGTATAAGTACATTCATAAAAGGATTGCACTTATGTATTATTTGTTGCAACTTATCAATAATGGTTTGATGAAGTTGAAGACTTTCTAACATCCTATTTTGTAATTTATGTGGTGTCACAAATGTACAATTGCAAAAACGTGGCCTAACCCCTCATTTAAAAAAAAAAAATCCTCCTATCTTGTGATATATTGTACCTTAAGCACGAAAAATATATATAACATGACCAATTGCAACTATATTTTCATTCATCTAAACACCGAGTGAAGTGAAGGATTGTAACTTCTGATATGTTGTCTAAAATGTTTACTTTCAGATGAATAACCATAAACTATTTGAAGCAACCCATCCAGAGTAGTAATGTGTGGAAGTAGCACTTTTCCACCCGAGCAACAAATGTCACATGATTCGTGGTAAAAAAATCGTGCATGACAATGAGCACATGTAGTTGGAGTGTGCAATTCAAATTTCTCCATCACAATAGTATTTGAATTTTTTTTTAGCATTGTTATGTGTCCACTAAAATCTATGTTGCATTTCTACAATTTTTATATTTTGGAAAAAATGTATTGTGTAATTTATAGAAGTAAAATAAAGAAGTAAAAGTACTTTTCCATAAGTTAAATATTGTGATAAAAGTATACTAATCTTGTTCAAAGTCAATGACATATGTATTATTTGGTCCTCCTTCATTGTCATTTGATCCATGAAATCTTTGGGTCATAAAATTATAACCTGTTATATTAAATAAATAAAAATATATTAAAATTAAATTATTTTTAAAAATTGACATCATCTTATGTATTATAAGATTAATTAAATATATATATATATATATATAATATTAAATTAAATTAAAAGAAAATTATACCCTAAAATGTTAAATAAATAAATAAAAATTTAGAACTATATATTTGTATGTAATCTTTAATATAACACTATACTACACTATTTTTTGTTACACATTTTTACAACTACTTTATATATTATAAATTAAATATTAAATATAACTAAAAAAATATAGTTACATATTTGGATATGTTTATTTAATATCTCTCTATATTTTCATTCTTTTAAATATTTGGGTAATAAATTATAATGACAATATAATCTTGAAATAAATAACATGTTATGTTAAATAAATAAATAATATTATATGAAAAATATTTTAAAATAAATAACATGACATGTCATGTTAAATAAATAATATTATAGGAGAAAGGTTTTGTTTCTATGAATAATAAATAATAATGTTGTTATATGAATAGTGTTCATTTTCCTTTCTTTATAATTTTTTTAAATAGTTATTTTTACCTTTTGTTCAATGATATTCTCTATATTCTATTTGTATTATTTAATCTCTATATTTCTCTTTGTTGGTCTCATGTTGATTTTTTTATGAGTGATATTTTCTATTTTATTATGGTGTCTAATAAAATGAAAAACAAATTATAATAAAATTTAATATAAATTATGCAAAATAGTTATTTTTTAAACTATTAGAAAAATACTTAACATTTTTCAAAAACACAAAATAACATATCCAAGCTCGGGCGTGGAACAACATATTATGAGTGATCTAATAACGACCGCAGGTGGCCTAATAAGACCATACTATATTAAAAAGTAGACTTTAAACCTAACTCAACCTCATAAAACAGACTTATAAGGTGAGATTTACACTCATTTATATACTATAAAATATTTTAATCTCTAGTCGATGTGAGATCTTCAACGTGTCCTACCAAATAATCCAATTTCTAATTTACGTCTTCTAAACAAATTAATCGAAGAGTAATTATTTTACAATAACGGATGAGAATAATTTCCTCATCATTTGTGATTTGTTTTTATAATAAATTAAAAAAATAGGTTATGAAGAGCATGTAAGTAACTTGTTGCTTCTACTCCTACAACCTTAAATATTAAGAGTACATCTCAAAAACTAAGTGAGAGTTAAAAAATTAGTGAAAAGTTAAAAAAACTAGTTGAGGAAAACTATTAAGTTAATGTATTAAATTATACGTGAAATTATTTATTAAAATATTTTATATATAATGATAAAAATAGACATGATAATACAATGTTTTATAAGAAGTTTTTATCTTACTTTATCTGGTTTAGAATTATAACAAATAAAGAAATGAAAGAGAGCACCAATCTGCAAAATGTAAGACAAAAAAATTCCAAAACTATTTCGATCAAATACAAATATAAATTACTTTTATATATATATATATATATATATATTACTAATATTCATTTGAATATAAAGTAATAAATTTCAAACTGTTATTGTTTTAAAAATGAAACTAATATAAATCATTTATATATATATATATATATATATATTACTGTTATTCATTTAAAAATATAAAATAATAAACTTAAACTATTATTGTTTTTAAAATTGATCTAATATATACACTACTTTTATATATGTTTATATATATTACTGTTATTCATTTAAAAATATAAAATAATAAATTTAAAAACTGTTATTTAAAAAAAAATTAAACTAATATATAAATTACTTATATATATTACTGTTATTGTTTTAAAAATATAAAAATAATCAATTTTAAAACTGTTATTTTTTAAAAATTAAACTAGTATATACATTGCTTATATATATATATATGTATATATATATTACTGTTATTCATATAAAGATATAAAATAATAAATTTCAAAAATATAAAATTTTGAAACAATAATAGTTTTGAAATTTATTATTTTATATTATTTTTAAGGGAATATATATTACTGTTATTCATTTAAAAATATAAACTATTAAATTTTAAAATGTAAAGCAATATATACTTAAATGACTCCTAAAGTGATTGTGGGGTATTTTATATTCTTCCACTCTTTGTCCTCATGTAGTTTGTTCTACTTGCAATTGGTAGCATATGTTGATATATGGTACAAAGTGCAATTTCATTCAGTCCAAAATGAAAATGAAGATTGCTAGTTAATGTTTACGGGTTTGAATTTTATTTATGATCCTCATATATTTCGTAAATATTCAAAAAAAAAGACCAATGTAACCCTAACTATTATATTAATATTTATTATTTAATTAAAAAATGAGAGTAATTTTTTTATTTGCAATAAGATTTTCTTATAAAAAATATTATTTATAAGATAACCTCATAGATATAAATGTATGTCAACATTTTACATTTTTATAATATATTAAAAAGTTAGTACAATAATAGTACATCAGAATATAAAATTAGTTATATATTATAAGGATATTAAGACTTATTTCTTCATGATTCAACGCATTAGAGAAGATCTCTTGAAATCTTCTTGAACAACACTTGTTGGACACGTGGTTCAACTTCTACTTGTATATATCAAGGAAAAACGCGGAAAGAAGTGAGATCTTTATAAGTCTTAAAAATATAAATCTTAATAAACTTAACATATAATACAAACAATGAGGACCTATGACTTGACTTATAACCATAAGACTTAATCTCACTTGATCACTGAATTCATATTTTGCTTTTGAAGATCCACTATGAACATCAAAAGTTTTTTCCCAAGTAGTTGAGTATTTCTCATTGGTACAATCATAAATATTTTTCTCGAGAATTTTGGTCATCTGCTAATAAAAAGAGATATTACTCACTACCTAACATTGACAATGTTAAGAATGTATTGGACAATATGAAGTTTGGTATGTGAATATCCTGGTCTAGGACGCTATTTCGAGCTATCTAAATATTCACCCACTTGAAAATACTTCCTTAGACTCCATCATGATTCTAGTCTTTCATCTTCTAGACTATGATTTCCCAAATATAGACACAATACGGCCTAGTCTCAACTCATTATAACAAAGCTTTGACTTTTTCTCAACATACATACTCTTGACATTTCAAGGACTGCATGACATAATATTTATGATAATAGTATAACATTCAAACATATACAACCACTAAAATAATAGTATAACATTCAAGTAACTTTCTTTTATTCAATCTTATAAAAAAATATTTACTTTTACTTTATATGTATTTTAAAAAAATGTTATTTAAAATATTACAAAGTAAATTAAAATAAGAATTAAAACAAAAACTTTAAATAATAAATTTGATAAATAGGATGCATAAATTCAACCTGTGCCTAGGTGGAGATAAAATAAATAAATACGACAATGCGTAATTAAAAGTAAAGTAAATAAATAGGAGTAGTGTGTAACTAAAAATAAATAAAAATGAAGATAAATAAAAATAAATAAATAACACCAATGTGTAAGAGATAAATAATAAATAAAAAGATTGTAATTGAAAATAAATAAAATAAATAAATAAGACGAGTGTGTAACTATATAAATAAAACAAATATGACTAGTGGGTAACTAGATATAAATAAAATAAATAAATAAAAATTTAGGATTGTAGATAAATAAAATAAATAAATTAGTCAAACGGTAACTAGATATAAAAAAATAAATAAATATAATCCATGCATAACTATAGATAAATAAAATATAAAATAAATAAATAGAATCACTGCCGCTAAATATAAATAAAATTAAATAAGACCAATGCATAACAAAATATAAAAAAAAATTAATGCGTAATTGGAAATGAATAAAATAAATAAATAATACTAATGCATAAGGAAATAAATAAAATAAATAGAAGTAGTGTAGAACTGGAGATCAAATAAATAGAAGTGTATAAGTATAGATAAATAAAATAAATAAATATATAAAATAAAGAAAATAAAATAATATAAATAAAATACACATAAATTTATTAAAATTAATATTAAAAGAGTTTAACATCATTCCACCTTATTGCGATATATGCCCTTAGAAAGGTAGAGAATCTTTCTTTTTCTCTAAGTCTCTCTCTCTTACTTATTTCTCTTTCTCTCTCCTTCTCTTTCTCATTCCTTTCTCTCTCTCCTTTCTTTTTCTTCTTTCTCTCTTGTCCCCTTCCTTTTCTTTCTCTCTCCTCCCTTTCTTAATTTTTTTTAAAGTTTGTTTGTTTTAATTAAATATATATTTTCATAATTAATTAATTATATTTTTATAAAAACATATATCATATTTTTAAATAGTTAATATTTTTCTCTATTTTCTTTATAAATTTAATCACAAAAACTAAAACATAATATTTTTTAATTTTTATTTTGAAAATAAAAATTAAATAATTAATATAATTATTTAAAATTATGGAGGTTATAATCAATGACTACTTGACTTAACTAAGTCAAAATATATAAAAAAATCTTATCATTGCAATAAAAGTGACAATCGAAAAAATTGTTCATATAAATAATAATAAATAATTTCTAACATTTTTTATTTTTCCTTTCATTTCAGTATTAATTTTATTTCAATATAACATATAATTTAGTGACATCAATTTTTTTTTTTAAATTTTATTTAATTGATATAAGTAATTTTACTATAAAAATATCAGATTTATCTATTGATTATTATTCACGTATCTGTATTTGTAGATAAATTTAGGATTACTCATAAATTATTATCATCAGTATTATTAATATTTTCAACACTATTTTTAATATTATTATTGATATTAATAAAATTATTATTAATATTATTCATAACAATACTTTTAATATTATTCTCGGAAAGTATTATCAACAAATCCACATCTTAAGGTATTAGTCACGGATCCACACCTTAAATATTCGTAAATATTATTTACGGGTCTCCGTAATTAATATAAAAAATATTAATATGATTATTTTTATTAATAATATTTTCGATAATTTAATAATAATAATAATAAATTATTTTAATATTATTAGTATTTTTATTAATATTATGAATATAGTAATTAATATTAATAATAATTTAATTAATATTCTTAATATTATTACAATTATTTATATTTTTATTAATGCTATTTTTTATATTAGTATTGGTATTGTTAATATATGAATATTATTATTAATTTTAATATTACATACGAATATATATATATATATATATATATATATGTATATTAATAATATTATTCTCACTTATAATTTTTTTAAAAATTTACTATTATTAATATTAATAAATAGTAATATTATTACTAACATTAATATTTTTACTAAGACTATTATTAATATTAACATATTTATTTATATTATTATTATTATGATAAATAGGACTTTAGTTACTTTATTTTTTTTAACTGAAGTTATACATAATAACAAGCACAACTTGATTTGTTTTTCAAAGTGAACCAATCAATATACCTTCAAAACGTTTTAAACAATGTTTTGGTACATTCAGGTCAACGAAAACGTCCCAATTATTGAACTCTTTTAATCTAATAATACCGATGAACTTTCTAACTCATAAAAAAAACTGAGATAATCTTAAAATGGTATTATAAAATCCCTGAATATAGGGATCTCATGATCCTATTTCCCTTCCTTTTGGTGCAAGGAGAATTATCTGAATGAGACTCATCTCGACTTTTATCTCAATTATCTTTTCTCTTTCTGTACATAATGTCATTCCGGAATTAGGAGCAAAGAAGGTTGACGTAAATGTTGAGTTAACGGCAAAGCTTCGCAATGACACGAAATTGAAATAGGTCACATTTGGTGTAATTAGCTAAACAACACATATTTATAAAAACAAACCAATGAAGCAATTAATACACTATATGTACTTGTATAGATCTAATGGTCAATATCAAACTCGATTTGTATAGCCGGACTGATCGAATGATGCACGTTTGTGCGGAATGACCAATATTTTTGGTCTATTAACGTTCAATCAAAGTCCATAAAGCTAAACTATCATTATGAATTAGGTAGTACATCTATAAGTACGACCCACTTCACTAATCCGATTCAACAAGGTAAGTCCATTAAAATAATATAAATAACACACATTCAAAGAAGTAGGTATGTCATTAATTACTGCATGCATTCTGACAACCGAATGTTGAACACCCTTTGCTGACTTGAACGTCGAAATACCTTCTGCAGATACCCTCATTCGGCATTCCCAGGAGATTGAGTGATCAAGCGACCGAGATCCAAAGGAGTAAGCTAAAACGTAGGTCAATCGCCCAATAAAAAGAAGGAAGACGAAACCTTTCAATAGTTATCTAAATGTGAGAAATAGTCTACAAGAAAAAAATAAATTAATATATATATATATATATTTATTTGTGCTATGTAAATATCTCATTCATATTTATTTTCTATTAATTATTGTTATTATTATTATTTATCTATTAGAAAATTTAAAATTATTTTTGTTACAGTTTAATGAGATAAATGAGATTTAAAAAAAATATACATCTTACTCCAATTATTTCAAGGAAAATCTGTAATGATAAATTAATTTAAAACTGCATACACGTATTATTAAAAAATATTTTTTTTTAAATAAATTATAAAATTATTTTCCATAATTTACTTATTGAAATAATATACCCATTTATAATTGAAGTATTATAATATATATACACTTAAACGTATAATATTGCGTTATATAAATTATATATAATAGAAATAAATTAATATATTCATATTATTTAAATTATATTAAACAATTATAATCATTAAAAATATATAATAAATTATTAAAATGAGGTTAAAGACAATTCAGCCAATAAAATAACATAAAATAGACAAGTAATATAATAAAAAATGATAATTATATTCTCTTATCTACATATTTAAAAAATAAATTTTATTACTTGTACCACCCTTGTTTTTTTCATATCTGTTTCTCAATTTGCACTAAAATAAAGTTTCCTCAAGGAAGACAGAGAATAATGGGCAACCGAATGTATAAATGATACTTTTGGGTTGGACTCACTTCCTATATGGCGGTTCAGTCCATTATTAACATTTAAGGTTTTTTTCGAACACAGTGACAATAGTAAGAAAAGACAGAGAGAGAAAAGAGTAAAGAGAGAAAGTTTTGCTGCAACTTTCGGCCGCTGTCGACACTTTGTTCACCGTTGGATCAGACTGAAATTTTATCAGGAGGTTCACAACTTGTGGTACTTCAATTAGACCGTTCAGATATTTGAGAAGTTGTTTGAGAAGAGAGAAATTTGGTTTACAATGCAACAACGTTTTCAGGTTTCTTATTCTCTATTTCATCTCTGTTGTATTGCTATTTGGTTAGTTATTGAGCAAAATTTGTGTTGTGATTTGAGACTCTCTTGTAACCATAACTTTGATCATAGTGGAGTTTGATTGAATGACTTGTGTCCGTGGTTTTTACTTCTCACATTAAGAAGGTTTTCCACGTTAAAATTTTTTGTCTTCCTGAAGTGTGTTTTGTGTTGCTGCCATTATTTGTTATTGCTCCTCATAGATTCTTGCAAGTTGGGGAAATTATTATCTGCTGCTTATTGCTCTTGTTGAGTTATATTTTTATTGTGTTGAATTTCCCATCAGAGTGGTATCAAAGCTCCTTGGTTGGAGCTATTTGATTGCTTGAATGATGGAGGCAAATACAAATAAGATGGTATGTTTGAACGACACTAACTATCACTTATGGAAGGAAAAAATGAAGGATCTGTTATTTGTGAAGAAATTGCATCTTCCTATGTTTGTTACTGAAAAACCAGAAGACAAGACTGGTGAGGAATGGAAGTTTGAGCATCAACAGGTTTGTGGTTTTATTCGTCAGTATGTTGAAGACAATGTTTATAATCACATTACTAATGAGGAAGATGAAAAATCATTATGGAAGAAGATTGAGACTTTGTATGCTTCTAGTAAAGGAAACAATAAATTATATTTGTTGAATTCCTTGATGAAATTGAGGTACAAGGAGGGGATTTCTATTTCAAATCACTTAAATGATTTTCAGGGGCTCCGAGATCAATTGTCACAAATGGGCATCAAATTTGGTGATGAAGTGTTGGGATTATGGCTACTGAATATATTTTGGGTTTCAATTACAAACTCATCTCCTGGTGGTGTTGTCTCCTTGGAAAATGTTAAGAGTAGTGTTCTTAATGAAGAGATAAGAAGGAAGGCTCATGGTACTTCATCTCATTCTGAGGTACTTGTCACTGAAAATAGGGGGAGAAGTATGAAAAAGGAACCGAAAGGGAGTAAACAGAATAACATAAGTAAATTTAAGTTAAGTAAATCCAAGTTTAGATACAAAAATGTGGTGTGTCATTATTGTCACAAAACATGGCACATTCAGAGAAACTGTTTTCCTTGGAAAAAAGGAGAACAAGGATAAGAAAGGGAAGCAGAAGGAGAAACATCATGACAATGATGATCATGTTACTACTTCTATTTGTGATGATGATCTTATTATTCTTCGTGACCATGATTATGTTAATCTCGTATCAGATGAGAGCATGTGGATAATTGACACTGGTGCTACATTGCATGTTACACTAAGGAAGGAGTTCTTCACATCTTACACTTCTAGTGATTTTGGAGTTTTGAAGATGGGTAATGATGGTGTGTCTAAAGCTAAAGTGTTTTCAAACTAAGTGAAAAACAACAACCTGTTGTTTTGTCGAAACAACCGATTGTTTTACTCTTAGGTGTTTTTGAAAAAGGTTGAAAACTGTTTTGGTTAGTTGACTTGCTGTCAAACCAAAACAATCGATTGTTTCGTGCAATCAATCGATTGTTTGTTTGAAAATCCTAACATAATTTTTTTTGTTAGTTAAGTGTGCTTTAAATGATTTTCAAACTGAATACACTCCTGTTTTAAATGCTTTGACCAATCTTTGAAAGCTATAAATAGTTTGTTTATGTTTTATAACAAACAAGAAAAAAGAAAAACAGATTTAAGTTTTTCAGAGATTGCTTTCAAGATTTGATATTCCACTATTCAACTTTGGTTTTCTCAAGAGAGAGTGGAATAAGATTACATTTATATTGATTTCAGTTCATTCTGTAACAAGTGTAATTTGTTCTGAATACTTTGTAAATTCTGGTGTTGTAAAGCCAAGAAGGCTTGTGTGCTCTTGAGGTTGTCAAGATCAACATTCTTGGTGTGTGCTGAGCCAAAGGAAGTGTGTTTCTTGAGGGGATCAAGGTCACTTCTTTGGTGGTTTTGTGTGTAATCTGTAATTGATTGCTTAGTGGATTGCCTAGTGGATTATGGGGACTGGATGTAGCTTTTTGTTTAAGAGTGAACTAGTATAAACTGTTTGTGTATCTCTTTCTTCCCTTAAACTCATTTAAATTCAGTTGTTGTTGTTTTGCTGGTATAAACAACCGATTGTTTCGTAGAAACAACCGATTATTTTTCTAGTGCTTTGTTGTTTTGTGCTTTGTTTCTTGGCTAACTGAATTTCTAATCTGGTTTCTTGCAAAAAATTTCATTCTAGCTTAAAAAGTTTTCGAAAACCTCCTTTAAACAATTCACCTCCCTCTCGTTTAAGGCTATACATTCTAACAGTTTTTACTTCTCACATTAAGAAGGTTTTCCACGTTAAAATTTATGTGTCTTCCTGAAGTGTGTTTTGTGTTGCTGCCATTATTTGTTATTGCTCCTCACAGATTCTTGCAAGTTGGGAAAATTATTATTCGCTGCTTATTGCTGTTGTTGAGTTATTATTTTTATTGTGTTGAATTTCCTATCAGACACAACGTAAATGAAATGGGGGCATAAAAACCCTAACATAGCAAGAAACAAAGAGCATGAGAGAGAAGAAGAAAAACAAGAGTGTTTTATTTGATTTGACTTTGAAGTATACAAAAGAGGTATTTATAGTAAATTGAGAGGTGGAAAAAGAAATGGGCTGGACCAATGTACACATAATATATATAAAGCCTAGAAATAAAAAACAATATACATTATCATCCTCATCAGGGTGAAAATATATATTGTTCATTCCCAATTTGGAATGAATAAGCTTTAAAGTGGTTAGAGGTAAAAGTTTGGTGAAGATATCTATCTGGTACTTACATGGAGGATGATATAGGTAGAAGCTTGAGAAAATCAAATGACTTTTTCGCAAATAATGTGACAATCGATCTTTATGTGTTTTGTCCACTCATGAAAGATAGGATTAAAAACAATTTGTATTACAAACTGGTTGTCACAATATAAAATTATTGGCTTGACATAAGAAACTTAAAGGTCTTGGACAAGATATGTTAACCATTGTAGCTCTAAAGTGGTGGCAACAAGTGCCTTGTATAGATGAACTCCAAGAAATGGTTTGTTGTTTCTTAGATTTCTAGGAAATAAGAGAATTTCCTAAATAAACAAAAATATAGTAATGGATTTTCTTGTGGTAGGACAAGGTGCACAGTCAGAGTCACTAAAAGACCTTAATTGAATAGGCTCAGAGTTGTGGAAGAAAATACTAGACCCAAAAGCAGATTTAAGGTACCTCAGAATATGAAAGGCAGCCTGTTCACTACAAAAAAATATGTTTATTAGGATGGGCCAAAAAGGGACACTAGTTATAAATAACGGACGCAACAATGCAATTATTGTGGGATTAACGTTTATTCATATTTGAAAGCTAATATGCTCGATGTAAATATAGTGGTGGGTGCGTGGGACACAAGTTGTGTGTTTTTTTGCGTAAGTCTAGCCTACATGTTGCCCAAACAAAATTATATTTTATATTGTTCATTTAAACAAGTGTGAACTTAGTCTACACGCTGATCACACAATTTTTAAACAAGTGTAGGCTTAACCTACATGTTGCCCACACAAAATTATATTTTATATTGTTTATTTAAATAAACTTAGACTTACCTACATGTTGATCACACAAAATTTTTATACAAACATGAACTTAACTTACATGTTGTCCACATAAAATTATATTTTATATTATTTATTTATGTATTAACTAAATTGTCCTTTTAATAATGATAATAACAATGTCAGAATTGATAATCATCAATAAAATTATAATAATATCTAGAAATTTTGTTGACACATACAAATGTTCAAATATTATAAAATTAATTAATGATATAAAAAATAGTGAATTTTTAAATTTAATAAAAAAAATAGTCATAAAAAATGACAATTTCTACTATACGTAACATATTTGTAATGAAAAAAATAATAATAAGCTATCTATAAAGATAAAAATTGATTGAGAGATTATTATTATCTTGCATATTTTTTGTAAAATCACATACTATTTTTTGATTTTTTTTATATAATATATAGTAATATATTTCTAGTTTTAAAATAGTTTAATCTATCGTTTTTACTCATTAATATTTTTAATAATTAATTTACTCATTGTTGATAATTACTATTAATAATATTTGAATAATACCAATATTATAATAAATTCTTAAATTAATCTAAATTCGTCCGACACTTTTGTTCTAAAACATCTTATTTATACAAACAATATATATCAATATACAAATATATTTATTGTATTAATAGTATACCATAATATCAGTAATTATTAATTCAACATAACTGAAAATAATATCATCAAATATTATTATATATCAATTTAAGATGTCTAAGAGACGCATAGTTTCTTAGTCCGGTTAAATCCAAATATCTTCACATCAAAATCATGTTGTTTACAAAGATTATGTTGGGATATTGTATGCAGAAGAGTAATAATTTCAACCAAAGAGGGTTTAGGGTTTAAGGTTTAGGTGAGAAATTAAAGTAACAAGGAAAATGAGAATGATACCAGAAATTTTTAGGTGGAAAACCCCTTTAAATAGAGGTAAAAAACCACCGATGAGAGAGGCAAAAACTTCCACTATAATGGTACTGGGAGTACAATGAATTTCTCATAGGCTAATAGATAAATAACCTCAAAACAAATTCTCTCTATATGGGTTAAACACTTACACCCAAGAGAAAAAATAGAGAGTATAGGAAAAGAGAGAGGAAACGTGTGTGTTGCTGTTTGTTGTGTGCTACATTGCTTGAAGGAAACCACTATATATTGTGGTTCTAGAAGACAACAATAATAAAATCAATTAATGGTAAGTAACCTCCGTTTGATGACAATTAATTGTAGTAAGAAACCTCCCTTTGATGACAATTAATTGTGGCAAGTAACCTCCCAATTATGTCAAGAAAACGGAAAGGTGAGTCATAACCCATAAATCTCCACCTTGACTTGCCTTTGACTGGAACACTCTCTCGCCATGAAGTCTTGATTAAGTATGGATAATACTAGCTAAGTTCAGGCATTGATCAAACTTAGCCGGTGGAAGTGGCTTGGTCAACATGTCTGCAGGATTTTCGGTTGTATGAATTTTTTCAACAATTATATCTCCCATATCAACAATGTCTAGGATAAAATGGTGCTTAATTTCAATGTGCTTGGTCCTTGAGTGATACTTGTTGTTCCTGGTTAAGTGGACAACACTCTGACTATCACAAAACATAACAAGAACATCTTGTTGAAAACCAAGTT
>Ga0123342_1002640_pt1 | contig 29585 bp, 19 predicted proteins | sample Turbeawhitnodule_FD_89960 | JGI IMG/M metagenome (GOLD analysis project Ga0123342, IMG submission 89960) | Root nodule microbial communities of legume samples collected from Mexico - Turtle bean Mexico white nodule | ecosystem: Host-associated > Plants > Roots > Nodule | place: Mexico: Nepantla... | reverse complement strand
TATTAATATTATACAATTTATATACACAATACACATACATAACATATATTGAGTGATAAATATATAAATAATATATATATATATATATATATATATATATATATATATATATATATATAATATGCATATAAAATATGTATGTATTACAATACTACCCCATTTTCTAGTTTATTCTTTGAATTAAAAACATATCTCTTACCTATCAAAACATTTACTCACGAACAATATGAAACAATCACAACTAGTCAAACAATCAATAAACTTAAAAATAAAATAATGATTCAAAATTAACAACTCAAAGGAAAATATCATGCTTAATTAGTAGACATATAATCACATAATTTTAACATATTCATATGTAATAAATAACACGCGCAATCAAAATATCTCTAGGAAGATACAACTATACCTAGATTCAGTCACTAGAAATAATAATTCTTTGGGAATTTATGAGTTATAGTTATAATTATTTTTTCCTTCTACCAAATCACTGTCAAGTGTATTTGTTTTATTACACTTCTCAAAGTATGTGAAATAAGTTTGTGTCGCAATCAATGTATTTTTTTTGGATAACGACAACGCGAATAAATCCTAAATTGGTATGTGATAGTAAAATAATAGAATAATGTATACACACTTTTGACGCTCCAAACGTGGAAACGGTGGGTGGTAAGGGTATTATTTTAAATGTCATAATGGTGATGTGGTTTTAGAAGATAGAAAGGGGAAGAACGTAGGTTTGAAAATAGTGTGAGAAGTTGTCAAGACGATAAGTTCCTCCCAGATTACCAACGTTGTCGTTCTCGACCTTGACGCCGTTAAGAACTTCCAGTGTCTCATCGAAATTGTTATTGTCACGTTCGACGTGACAGCGCATCGGAAACAAATCTGGTGCTAACAACAAGGACCGCATGCGGTCACTGTTATGGATGATGGCGCGGAACTGGTCGGCGTGAAAACCGATCCACATGACTCTCAGAACACTGTCGGAAAGGCCAGTATAAGACCCTTCGTCGCGAGGATCGAAGGCGAAACACTCCGATCCAACATCACCATCAATCGAAACAACCTTCCATGTCTTCTGAATATTATAATGTGTTATTTTGAGTAAAAAAATATATTACATTAATTTTTACTAAGAACCGATGTAATGTGTTATTCTAATAAAAAAATATATTATATCGATTGTTACTAATAACCGATGTAATATAGCAATCTCACTCTACTACGTCATTGCCACGTCTGCAGTGTGTTAGTTCAGCGTTAAAAATGTGTCACTACTACGTCATTACCACGTCTGCAGCGTTAATTGTGTGTTAGTTCAGCGTTAAAAATGTGTCAGTGTAAGAAGGTGTTAATATATCATGATTCAAATATATTTATGATATGATGAAATCTATTAACATTTTAAAGCAACTTTTTTTTTAGAGAGAGCACCTTTCAAAATAAAATTTGTTTTAGTAAAAATATCACAAAGAAAATATGAAAAGTTATAATAAATGTTTAAGAAACATAGAGTAAATAAAAAAAAGAAAGTGGTGGACTAAAAACATAAAAGGAAGATGTAGAGAGAAGCAGAAGCTTTTGTCGGTCGAGAATGTCCGTTTCCTCAGACGAGTCCAGTGCATGCGAGTGGAAGGACACGTGAAGACCTCCTTATGCCACTCTTCACCACGTTGCATCTTCAAATCCCTTTTCATCAACACATCACCCTCACCTCTTCCCACCTTCAAATACAATCCTTTATATATGCATGCATCTTTCACTCTTTTCTATCATCAACCTCCTTCCAAAACCTTCTTTCCAACAATGGCTTCTGCTGAACAAAAATTTCCCCCTCAGCAACAGAAAACACAACCTGGCAAAGAACATCTGATGACTCCACCACCCCAATTCACTAGCCCTGACTACAAACCTTCAAATAAACTCCAAGTAGGCACTTACATCTATAACCTTGTTTTCTATTATATTTTGTTTAGAATAAGATGGTGTGCATGGACGTTTTGTTTGTTTGGTGAACTGCTATTGATTCTGTATAGAAAATTGGATTTCCTTTTTCAGGGAAAGATAGCATTAATCACTGGTGGTGATTCTGGGATTGGACGAGCAGTGTCTAACTTGTTTTCCTTGGAAGGTGCTACTGTGGCCTTCACATATGTGAAGGGGAGCGAGGAGAAGGATGCCAAGGAGACCCTGGAAATCATAAAGAGGGCCAAGACTGCGGAGGCCAAGGATCCAATGGCCATACCAACTGATTTGGGTTATGATGAGAATTGCAAGAAGGTGGTTGAAGAGGTGGTGAGTGCTTTTGGTCGTATTGACATTCTGATCAACAACGCAGCTGAGCAATACGAGTGTGGAACTGTGGAGGACATAGATGAGCCTAGGCTCGAGAGGGTCTTTCGAACCAATATCTTTGCGTATTTCTTCATGGCCAGGTAAAATAATAAATTATGAATGATAAATGATGTGATAGAAAAATGATGTGTTTTTGTTATATATAGGCACGCTTTGAAGCACATGAAGGAGGGAAGCAACATAATCAACACAACATCAGTGAATGCTTACAAGGGACATGCAAAACTACTGGATTACACTTCCACCAAGGGAGCAATTGTGGCCTTTACGAGGGGACTTTCCCTTCAGCTGGTTAGTAAGGGAATTCGTGTCAATGGGGTGGCTCCAGGGCCCATTTGGACTCCATTGATACCAGCATCTTTCAAGGAGGAGGAAACTGCAGAATTTGGAGGTCATGTGCCAATGAAGAGAGCTGGTCATCCTATTGAGGTTGCACCATCTTTTGTTTTTCTTGCTTCCAACTCCTGCTCCTCTTACATAACTGGACAAGTCCTTCACCCCAATGGTAACACTGCTTAAATTTCACCTCCAACATATCTAATTATATAGTACTCCACTCTAGTTGACTTACTAATTAACATTGCATGTGAATTTTCAGGTGGAACAATTGTCAATGGTTAAAGTGCATCAGTGATACTCTAATGTAGTATGGTGGTACCTTTTGTCTGAAACAGCTTCTCTCTCCACTGTTTTCGAGTTGGGGATGTTATCCACTTTTGAATCTAGAAGCTACCCTAATAAAATAAGTTTCTTCAGTATACCAACAACTTAAAGATCAGTATACCACAATTTGATTAATCACAAAATTTCTGCGCCTTCCAACTGTTACATTCCCAAATAAAATTAAATTTTCGTTAAACAAATGGATTGGTTACATATTCTGTCTTAGCAGTGGATTGAGCTGCAATATTCAGTTAACATAAAAAACCACTGCTAGTTCTCTCTCTCCGAATGAAAAAGAAAATGTACTTCAGGATATTATTTCGTTTTAGTCTAATATTTTTTTTCTAAATATTAAATATTTAATGATGGCTACATTTTTAATAACTTTCTATTCATTTTCAATGAATATATTTAAAAAAAATGAAATTAGTTAAATTAATAATGATGTCAAGTTTTATTTAGTTCATGCCATCAAGCTTCTCGGTCTAATAACTATCAACACTCCAAAAACTATTCATTTTTACTTTGCTTATACTAGATTCCAAGTGGATAGTGCCTTTCTAGTACCTAAGATCATGTATGGATGAAGTGTATGTGGTAAAGTTCCAATTAAACTTCACATTTCATGACATGCCAGCCAAATTCAAGAGAAGTCTGTTGGTGTGTGAGGTTACCATAAAACTTATTTCTCTGTAGCTGACACAGCTGAATATCAAATTCGTCAACAACTGATAACTTGTTAACATGATGTAGTACTACTTTTCATAAGCAAGCAAGCATAAGAAGAATGGTATGACTTAACGAATATTTGAACTTTATAACATCTGAAAGAAAATTCAGATAAGCAACAATTTCCTCTATACAATTTCCAATTCCCTCTTGTGATTTATGTCCATAGTTCAGGTTGTGCTTCTCTCCCAAAGCATCTGAAAAGATGGGAACATATTATTACGCATAGGTTGTGCTTCTCTCCCAAAGCAAAAGATGGAAAACATATTGCGCATAAACATAAGAATGTACAGAAAAAAAAAAACAGAAAGCAAGCATCTAGTTTATCTCTTTCATAGCACAGAGATCTCAAAGCTTCCATAATTTTTTTTCCGGTTTTGTAAAAATATTGAACTTACATCTATATCAGTAACTGATGCTCTCAGCTATGCTGCTTTCTGTTCTTTGATACTAGCATAAAGACTCTCAACAAGGTGAAGCAAAAATCTATCTGCACCATGTCTGGCCACCAGAGAAATTGATAGGGGAAGATTATTATACATCCCTAGTGGTATGCTTACCTACATAATGTCAGGAAATACCACATTGAGATGAAGTTTAATTGATTAAGGAAAATATAGGAGTCCAAGTACTTCATAAACTCAGAGGAAGGGACAACCTGACAAAATCCAGATACTCCAGCAATGGACAGCAGACTAAATGCCCTTGCACGAAATATTTCTAATTCAGACGAATTTGTTTGTAGTTTTGGGGGAGGCCCTGGAACTGTGGGGATCATGAGAACACCAAAATCCTGAAATTTTCAAACACGGTATTATAGTAACTTGTACAAAAGTCAAGCTTACAAAAACAAATGTGTTGCTTAATGACTACACTCCTTTACTTCTACAAAAAAATTCAGAGGGAGAATCTATAATCTTCATTATGGAATTAGTTTCCTTTACTTTTAAAAAAAGATTCAGAGGGAGAATCTATAATCTTCATTATGGAATTAGTTGTTTCGAAAACAAGCACAGTCAAACTAGATGATAAAAAACAAAAGTACAGAGTAATTGTTACTTCTGACAAATGAAAGGTTTGCTGAAAAATGTTTAGAAGGGTCTCAAAATGGTATTTTCAAAAGCAAACTTGATCTATGTTTGATCAATAACAAACATGTTTGAAATTATTTCTCCCTGAAAAAATAAATAAAGGATTGTGAAGACTTAAAGAGAGAATCTATGTCAGGCGGAATGGCTTATGCATATATATATATATATATATATAACTCATGTTCATACGTTGAAATATGCTGTTTATCAGTAAATTATGGTGATTCCAAATATCGTACTATGGTCTGTGTGCATGCCTCGTGAGTCAAAGAGAAGGAATACCCCAAGAAGAGCAGCAAGGGCATCGTGAAGTTCTCTTTTTACCGAATAACAGGTATCAATGTTCTCCCCTGTTGTCCTTAAGGCATCTAATACACGTTCTGAGATTCCAGGACCAAAATCTGGTTTGACTGCTGTGATCCATTCACCATGGTTATTCTTGAATTCATACCTACATTACAAGTGAAAAATAAAGCTAGAATCAAGTTACAATCTAAGGCAATCCACAATCCGCTAGAAAATTACAATTATATGTACTGAAAACCAGGGATTAATGGTGAGCTATACCTTTGAAGCAACCTCATGGCACTTGAAAGTGCAGACAGTGATGGAATGTTATATATTTGGTCTGTAGTCTCTTTACTCATGAAATGTTTCAAACTTGGAACATTGGTCTTCACATAGTCTCCAAGGATTTCCTGCTTTAACACATCCCCTGCAATAGTGGATAGAACAAAAAACCTTCTCACCTAGTAAAATAAACTTGTTCCAAAATACATATCATACATCATTAGTGGATGAAACCACAAATAGATTTATAATTAAATTACATGGGGTAGAACAAGAATTCCTATTAATTTAGAACTTATATCTTGAAATCTTTAGTTTTATGATTAATAACATTGAATTGACAGCAATGGATCTATCCGATTATTCACCTCCATATAACTTCTCTACTGCTTTGACGACAGGTTGTGTAACTACATCATAAGGAATGACTGAAAGCTGGAAACAGTCCTTTGCAATGATGAAGCAAGAAGGTCTAACTGGGGCTATATCTGGCAATTGTACAATTATACCACCTACTTTGCTCAAAATCATTGGATCCCTGGCAAACCATCCTAGATATAAAGATGAGGAACAAGGAAGTGAGTACCGAGAAGAAACGGTCAACAGCTAGTGAAGCTATAATTTCAACACCACTTCTTGTACACCATATCACTTGGAGATGGAATGTACAAAAGGGAAAATTCAAACATAAAATTTGGAGGAAAAAATTCATAGCTAACGTTGTATTGCTAAAGATCTTGAATACCTTTTAACCAGATAACTAGAGAAAAACAAGTATTAGAACCATGAAGGTAAATGTTTTACATAGATGGTTATGTAAATTTCAAAGCACTCGATTGAAGACAGAAACTTATTCATTGTAAAGTTTAAGAGAAACTTATAACTAACTCCCCTAGAAACTATCTAATCACAATGTCACTATGATACGTTTATGCTTTATAATAAATATTATGAAAAGTAGAGATTTAACATAGTCATCAAGTTAATGGATTATTACCCACAGTGTCAAAACTTTGTGCCATAGGGATAACTCCTGATACTGAGATAGCTCCATGAGAAGGACGAAAACCAAAAATCCCACAGTATGATGCAGGCACTCTTACACTCCCTCCGGTATCAGTTCCTATGATTTAAAAAAGCACTTCAAATTATTAATCAAGTGATGTCAAAATGAAACTCAACGGGAAAAAAAGAATAGCTCACTGCTGAGGAAAACGTAACAGCACTTGAAATTATTAACAAAATGTTGCCAAAAATAACTAATGGAAAGGAAGAATAAATCACCTAGTGAGAAATCAACAAGCTTTGCACCAACTGCAACAGCAGAGCCACTAGAAGATCCTCCAGGAACCCGGTCTGGTGCACAAGGATTTCTAGGCGTGCCATAATGTATATTCTCCCCGTTTATACTGCCACATAAGAGTACTCAGTCATGTGAGTAGCAGAAATATGTACATATCTGAGACAAAAAATAAAAATAATCAGAAATACTTTCGATGAGGAGAAAGCTCAATCAAAATGAGCAGAAGTGAGCAAGTATCCATTTAAATGAAGTGCAACCTTACTTGCATACTTTAGAGACATCTTAATTATTGGGGAAGCTTGTCCTTTCCATATGATCTAAATAGTGAGTGAAAGCTAAGAAATTTATATTACTTCCAACTCTAAGATTTATCCTAACAAATCACAGTTTACACGAAAATGATAGATAATAGTCACTCAGTTATTTGATATTTTAACCATGGCGACAATTCTTTTTGTTTGAATAAAAAAATTCGCTCTTCTGATTCTAAAATCGAAGAGAATAATCATGTCCCAAAAGTTGCGTAGTGCTCAACCAATTTTTATCTAATTTTGGTACATAAAAGAATATTATGAATCACCTTACCTCCTACTTGGTTGTAACTCCAGTGCTTTCTTAGTCTTTTATGCCAACATATTTTTCATTGCCTAATTTAAATTTTCAGGCAAACGAATAATCTATGTAAACAAAAACTTTATGCTTCTACAAATTCATCATCACCTACAGAATACTCACTACTCAATCTGCCATAACAACTTTTTCTCATAGCTAAGTGATCACATCATCTTAAGCAGTTATGTTGACAAGTCCTTAGTTTCTTATATAACAACTACTATATGATCAAATTGTTCGGTGGAACTTTATTTGATTCACCAATTTAGACAATGTATTGAAGTATTCATTCAAACATTCATTTTCTTTATTTCTTTCATTCTCAAAATCTCTTTTTAAGAGATTGAATTTTGACTGTCCTCGCCTTCAAATTTCTTTCAAATTCTTGTTAAAAAGTTTCTCATATTTGTAAACACTCTTGTAAGGTTTTCATTAAGCATTCAAATTCCACTAAGTAGGCACATCATTCAATATTGTTTAGAACCCTATGGGTTTTGGAATGAGACAAAATATGAGCAAAGAAAGCCCAACCTGTAAGCCATTTCATCCATGACAGTTTTACCAACACAAGTGGCACCTGCTCCAAGAAGAGCCAAAACTGTTGGAGCAGTAGAAGTGGCCACCGGATGAGTCCATGCCCAGTCAGGATTTCCCATGCCGGTCACATATCCTTCCACGTCAAATCTGTTCATACAAACACCTCCTTCAAGTTCAACATGCAGAAGCATGGATCAAAGTCTAGCTGACTTAGGCATCAGCAAAGTAGAATTTTGACAACAGAATATTGTGGCGCGAAAGGAAAATACATACATCTCTTTGATAGCAAAGGTGAGTGAATTGAGGGGAAGATCCTGTGCAGATTTTGGTGGTAAAGTGAATTTCTCCATGAATGCTCCGTAGTCACCTGAAGCTGTCTCCATACCTGTTGTAAAGTTCCTCTCTCACGTTTACAAACAACTAATGGCAACGATTGAAGAGAGTCTCAGGTCAGTATAAATTTCACAGCATTTTATCTTACTCTATGATACTTGTCAAGATAAGGTTAAACTTTGATTGGCCAATCCAAATATCAGTCACACACCTTTTGTTTTCTACTAACCAACCATTTAATATATTTTATTTTCCACTCCATTCATTCATTTTCTTGTACTCCTTTCCACTTTTGCTACTTCTATGTTTAAAAACATTTTATTTTTCATTTTTGGCATCATTCATTCATTTGTTATAATAAAAGGGACGGAGACATAAGTATCCACCAATTGAATAATTGAATTTACTTCTTTCGTCTTTTCGTTCTCCTTTCTTCGATTGTTTAAAATTCAACTCTAGATCTTCGAGAAGGCATTTGTAAATGTTATTGATCACATTACCTAATTTCCATGCAATTTAAGTACCATTAATACATACGTCTAAATTTGTATAGTTTTCCCAACAGTGAGACTTTTCTTCAACCTACGCACCTTATTCACTTCATGTTAAATTTCTCGCACCATTCATTCGTGTTGATTCATTTATGCATTCCTATTTATAATGCTTTTTTAAGTGTTTCCAGCAGTCAGCTTTTCTTCTGTCGCATATTGGAGATGATTACATGCTTCGTTTATTTATTTATTTTTGAAAATGAGCTAGTAATTGCTTAAAGAATCGAGCTTTTAACATGCTGGAAAAGGAGACTCCTCTGTTTTGTTATAACTGCATGAAATTAGATAATGAAAATTGTTATATCAATAACAAGCATGTGTCAAACAACTTTACACTCTTGGGTGGAGAATTCCACCTTCTGCGGTAGCTGAAGAGGATCAATACCACTACCACTCATGGAAGCGTGAAAAGGTTCTCCTATGCTATCCAGGAAGCAATTACAGCAAATACATGAGAAGAACAGAACAAATAATCTACTCATTTTCATTAGAGTCACCATCAAATATGTACAGGTATGGAATCGCAGTTGTGCGATCAACTAATGCACTGTGGGAAACCTCAGTGTTTATCCCGGGTGAGCTCCAACCTAACCGTTGTACGTACACAGCATCATAAGCTTCAATATTCATTCCTGAAGCAAGAAATAGTTGAATCTCATATACAAATCTGTCCGCTCTTGCCCCTAGAAATCGTATTGCAGCTTCATAGACTGACTTCTTGAACTCTTCCTGTTTCTTTTCGGGTGCAGTCCAGTGTGGCGTCTGCTCTCTCCTGTAATTCAAGAGTTATTACTAGTCACGATCCATGTTTTCCACACTAATGACTTAAAATGCACAAAGAAACTTACCTTGTACATAATACTGCTTTGATCACGCCAATTATATGTTGCACAATGATGTCAACATCCTCCTCCTTTAGATTCAGCACAAGAAGGTTTAAGTCAAGAATTAACACAGCAATGCAATTACTATAGCAACCCCCTCCCCCTTTTTCCTCCTTACCCAAGCAAAAACTGATTAAAAGACAGAGAGGACAGGATATGAAAGAATCAGAAATTTCATCTATGATTAAGCACATATATACACAAAAGAAAAAATGTGTAACACACAAATCACACTGTTACTGGATATTTTCCAGTGTCAAGGCCTGAGAGAGAATAACCTGAATAAGAGCTTGAATTTCTCTTCTTAACCAACTTTCAAGCCAGCAGTTTGGGCGAAGGTACATTCGAGATCTCCAATATTGTGATATATTGAATACTTCATCTAACAAACCTGCTCACACCGAGTTCATAAAAAAGTAACACAAATATCAATAACGAACATTTGACACAAACCACAGGACAGACAGACACCATTATCTCATAGAAATTTGTTAAACGGAAGGCAGTAGGACGAACACCTTGGTCAGTGTAATAGCATTGTAATCTATATCTGTGCGCTCTTGATGAGATAAAACTGCACACACAGACAGAGGAGCAAAGTATAAAAGGATAACTCTACCAAAAAAATAAAACTTGGACTGAAACTAGACAAACCTATCCTCAAAATCCTTATTCACATAGTGCCGCTGAAAGCAACCTCCTTCCACTCCATACACGATAGAAATATTGTCTGTCTGCAGATTAAGCACAAACTAAGAAGTCAGCAGCACACTTGATCCAACTTGATACTAACTTCTACTATCATTCACCCACTTGATTATCACAAATCATCATCCTTAATGTTTCGCAAATTTCGACATCCATAAGAAGCATTCAGGGAGCAGTAATTTGCGAGCACTTAAAAGTCCTGAATTGAAATTCCTTTTTAAAGGGAGTAAAATGGAGGGAGTAATTTATACTTCATCAAAAGTCCATATGGCAAAACAAAAACAACAACAACAATAATGCAGAAAAACATATGGTGTTCAAGTTAAAAAACGAAGGTATTTAACCAAACCTTGCAGAGGGGGCATTTTACAGAAGAAGGAAGAGAACGGGGATTGCCAGCAGCCACCTTGGTCCAGCGTAAAATGCAATTGAAGCAAAACTTATCTGCCACAAGAATAAGCTCATTATAATAGCAGTAAGAATGCTATATGGTACATTTGCCTCTTTTGCTTCTTGAATCTCAACTCTCAAGTAATGATCCTGATAAAATAAAGCTGTTTCTAGATATAAAATTTGCGAGGGTGATTTTCGAACAAAAGGGTTCCCTAATCATCAATCAACCAGTCAAACCCAATAAAGGGTCTATACCACATGCAACAAATTTATAAACTTTGGGATTAAAAAGACATCATCTTGCAAAAAGAAGGTAGAGAAGAGATGATTATCAAGAAACAGAGTAAGAGGGAATAGTTTGAGGGCATACGAAAACATCTATCGAGGTACGAAAGTTGAAGGAATGGCCCCAAGCAGATTGGACAACAGCAACTTGAATCCTCCTTGTTCGACTCCGACGAGACATGGTCGCTCACCCCAATCGCTGCGTCATCTTCCATCGTTTCCAACCCTACTTTTCCTTTCCAATGCACACGCTTTACTCATAAGTACTATTAGACAAAAGGATAGATATGATAAATTATATATTATAGTTAAATATATTTTTTATTATTATATGCAAAATTTCAGATTTTAAGATTATTAGATTATATTTAACTATTTTTTTACTTATTTTAAATGTAATGTTTAAATAATATTGATGTGAGATTATATTCAGAGAGTTTTATTTTATCACCTCTTAAGACGTGAGAATTGTAATTTAAACTTATTTTATGATTAACAAATATTAGTCATGTAAATGGTTTCAGGAATGGGGTTGGAATACAGTGAAAGAAGACAATTAATTGAGATTTATATTTGACATCATGGTCATTATTTGCACTGTACATCATTTTATTAATCTATGAAGAAGGTTCATAGAAGTGTTTTTACATAAAGAACTAACTCTCTTTCAACGAATGCATCCCTTTAGTTGGTTTTGGAGCTTTAATTTGCAGCTATACACTTTCAAGAGTTGTGATTTTATGATTTCAACGTCTTTTCTCATCGTGTTTATCTCCTGGGCATTTGTTATTTCCCTTCTTTTCAAATCTTTGTTCACTCTCATGATTGTCTGAGCATTTGTCCTACGGTAACTTGATCCATTACTTGTCATTGATGTTGTCATATTCACTTGCTCTAAAAGCACAAATTCCGTAGTTAATTTCAAGGGCAGCCTTTCATTCTGCATCACATGCTTACGTGCTTCTTGTGACAATCTATGGTATTCCAAGTTTCTACAAATATCTGTTCGATCTTCTTCTGTTAAATTTGGATGTGCCTGCAAAATTAAGTGAATTGAATGAATCTCAGTGATCTACATTCAACAAAGATAGATCTTTAGCTAGAGATTTAGAATATGAAATGATGTAAATATTATCACTGTTACCTTGAGGTACATGTCAATGGCTCTATAGAGGTTGTCATCACAGTGTCTAGCATTTTGTGGCAATGCTTCAACAAGTGATTTGAAACTTTCCATTGTGAGATTCTCATCCCTTGCAACTTGTATGAGATACCCATCAACTAACCTTCCAACACTGTTTGGTTTTGGTTTTGCTGAATGATTACTTGACATACCACAAACATAAAACCGTAACACCCTGAGTACAACAGTTACATCGTACAAAGAACATTTTTCTTCTTGATTTTTAACCAAGAGATCAGGAACACCACATTTCTCCAACATTAAAGCTACCCTTCTTTCTAGGACACACAACAACTCAGAATTTATTTTCAGCATCACCCCTGCCTTTAGGAGATGAAGCAAAAAATTGCATGTTACTGAATTTTCTTCTGTAGGAAGTATGTTAATCAAACACTCAATGGAAATTCTGTGTAGAGTTAAGGATTTAGGAGTCTCCTTGTCAAGTCCAAGTGTGACTTGAGAAAACCATTTTCTTGTCCAACGTTCTATACAAGAACCTACAAGCTCAGGTTTGATTCCACATCTTCTGATTGATTGAATCACTTCAATGAAATGGTCTATACGTAGAAATGACACATCTTCAAACCACCAATCATGAACACTATTATTAGTTTTACTTGAGGGTCTTTCACTTTGACAAGTAAAACCAGATGCATTTGGATTTGCACATACTTTCAAAGCTATTGCCTGTGAACAACGTTTGACTATTTGCAAGTCCTTGGCCCAATAGGAAATAGATTCAGTGGCTTTAAGTATTCGAAATGTGTCTTTCCAAGAAGATAATATGAGAAAAGTGAGAAATGCTTCTGTCTTGGATATGAGATTTCCTTCTTGGAGCTCTTCACTCATTTCCAAGAAATGTGCAGCACAATACAATGGGGCAATGTTGGATGCAGTTATATCAAATTTCCTTCCATAACAAAAATTGACTATGGATTCAAAAGACTTTTTACCACCTGGAAGGTTTTTAATTTGGATGATGAGGCTATCACCAGCACTTTCTCTGTTGCTTCCCCTCTCAAATACAAGCCGTTTCAAATATTCGCTTCTTGAGGCCATGACAAGCTGAAAACCAACCACATCATAGACAGTTAAAATTTTAAGAATATTAATGGAACATCTTTTATTGGGCAACTTTTAAGAATAAACTTTATTTAATAAAGATTTGGTTAGCTTATTCATACTAGGGTGTACATGATCTTAAAGAGATGAAAAATTGCTTTGACATGTGTTTAAAGAGATGAAAAATAAGATTTTGTGGTTGGGAGGATGTTGTTATGCAGATACACAATCCAATGGAGTATGAATCTGCAGCAGCTAAGTGTTTTCTTTCATACAGATTGTAACTTTATGGTGGATATATAGAGTTCATAAGCCAACATTGGATTTTTATATGGGATTAGTATTGATGCTAGAAGGAACTTACTCCGTTTAAAGTTTAACTGTAAAGTACTAGGAGAAAATTCTCTCAGAGTTTACAACTTATGTTCATTCTCAAATTCTAAACTATGTAAGCTACTATTAAAAATAATCTTCTTTTCATTATATTTATAGATTATCAATGCATTTTATAAAGTGGTGTTAGTTAATTATTGGACAAGAAAACATGCAAATTCCATATAGTGAAAGGTGTGATTGGCCCACCTTGTGCAAGTGGAAGCTAGAATCACCAATTTGTATAATTAGATCAGTGGGGTAATTTGAACTAGCAACCCTGCATCAAGTGAATGATAGTAATTAAATACTTGTAAAAAGATAAATTTACAAACATTTAAGAAAACATTTGACTTTGTTTGCCTGAGATTGGAGAGAATAGTTTACCTGTTTCGTTGAGTGCGTTTTAAGGAATGAGCAAGAATAGGAACAATAGGTGGTAGAAGGTTACATGGGTGACACTTCTCTCCCAAAGGACTTTCCATTGTGCCTCTATCAAGCACTGCAAACTCAAACCCATTCTTCATCTTTCCTCAAGAACTTAAGTGGTGGAAATTATATGAAAAGGTGCAGCATGGATTGTATAGAATATATAGAGAAAAAGTCTCATGGTTTTAGAATAAGAGTAGAAGGTGTCATTGTTCCCTCATTAATATGATGAATGATGTTATGTATGCAAATTCAATTGGTTGAAAGTTATTTTGCAGACAATATAGAAACATTATAGCAATTGGAGAATCTCATCCACTTATTGATAAATACAAAACTACACTTGTTCATGGTGTCACCTTCACCAGTTAAGAAGCTGTTTCCTGCAGGTTGTACCAAATTAATAAGACACCCTGAACCGATTCCAGCCTCATCATTGTGTGGTCAGGAAACTTGTTCAAGCTTCTCACCTACATTTTCTTTTTTTTCTTCTTTTACTTTTCAAAAGATAACCATGACCAGAAAAAAAATATGGAAGGCTTTTTTTCATTGGGATGCACTTTTTCTTCATTGTCAACACAATGCTACTGCAATTTGTGGATAACGTTTCTTTTAACACTCATCTTTGAAAAATTCTGAGTTGAACACTGTCCCTGATGTGATTAAAGGTAATTTAATAAATGTCATATAAACTTAAAAAATTACTGGTTGTTAAATGAGAATGTGTTGATACAGTGTCAACTTATCAAGCAGTGTCCTTGTTTAAGAGATGGTAGATTTTTCAAAACATTGAGGAAGTTTAAAGAAATGTTTTAGGTGCAAGGTTCAGAATTTATAAAAAAAATTGTTAAAATGAACTTATATAACATAGTAGAGCCCTAAATTTAAAAACTTGTCTCAATATTTTTAAGTTAAGATTGAAGGTAAAAATAAAATAAAATTAAAAAAATGAGTTTCCTAATATTTTTTGAAAATATAATGTGAATTGTTAAAAAAGCAGTGAGACACTTTTAAAATAAAATAACATCTATGTAAAAAATTTATAGGACCTTTCCATTATTGGTCTTTTAAGTATTTAATATTTTGATCATGTATAGATGGCACCTGAATATGGCATTCCTGTTATGTGGTCATTGATCAATTTGAGAAGGGATGATGTTGAAATCAATGAGAGAAAGTATGATGTATAGCTACTTCTATCAACTCATAAGTATACAAATTTAATGAATTTATTAAGTATTTTTAAAAATGGAAAAGGACTAATGAGATTGTATAAATTGGATAATGATACATTATCTATCTATATTTTTTATACAATCAAATTAAAACTTCTAATATTATTATTTTAATATTTTTTATATATTATTTAATTATAAATTTATTTTTATTATGTATTTATTTTTAAATTCATCATTACATCAAAAAAATTGTATTTTTTATACAATTACATTACAATTTTTAATATTACTATTTTAATATTATTTAATTATAAATTTATTTTTTATTAAATTTATTTATTTTTAAATTCATCACATTAAAAATTATATATAATTTTAAAAATGATCAAAACATCCTATAAATTATTTAGAATGTTGAAAGATTAATCTATATACATTCACACTTTAATAAATTAATATATATTTTAATTTTTAATTAAAAATATTATTATAATCACTTTTAAATGTATGTGTTTTACTCTTAACTGCATAAAAAACTTTTCTCAGTTATTTACTATGTCGGATGAACATGTTTCTTTTTTTCAACTACATGTTAATGCATTTTCAAGAGATGAAGCTGCACCATATAAACTTTTGAGAGAAAGAGTGCAAAAATTCATGTCTTTCATTGTACTTCAATATAAGGAACTTATTGTGAGAGAAAAAGATTAATGATTATTAGCATTTAATATAAATTATTTAACTTAAACACGATGATCAATACTATTTATGAAAAATTAGTAAGATTTAAAAAATAATTATAATAAAATTAAATTTCCATGTGTTTGTTTTCAAAACCGGTGCATTTATCCCATGTATATATACACTATTTTATTATTTTAATTTAATTTATATATATAGATATTTAAAATAAAATTATGTCAACTTTATGCTATGTATAATATTCTTTTTAATTTAGATCTATTTTTAATTTGAAATGCATTGGGAATGGTAGAAGAAGAAAAAAAACTAATTTTACATTTTAAACATTTAAAAAAAATTAAAAAATTCCTCTCAAAATCATTGTATCACTCATGAACATAATAAACACTTTTACAAATATTTTAACATATTTCATGCTCATAACTTAAATTAAACGTTCATAACTTAAAATAAATAAGTAAATAAAATATATTTTTAAAAGAAAAAGACCTATTTATCCAGGAGAATTTGTGATTAAATTTGAAAATAATTCAAAAACTGAATTTGGGGTTTAAGAAGCATATGCATTTCTTCTTTCTTCTAGTACTCTTTTTGTGAGATAAGAGTCATCAAAGGAGACAATGGTGAAAGTGAAACCCTACATTTGCAGTTCCTTCTCAATTTCAGATCAGCCTCCTCCATTTCCAATTTCCCTACTCCATCTCAATTCTCACATTCTCAATCCTATTTCGTTTCGCCTCTCGCAATCTCATCCAGCTCTCACAATCGCATGCGCTAAAAGGCGTGATTCCTCTCAATCATCCAATCAAACAATTCTTCAATTGGCTTCCACACTCGCCTTCAATCTCAAGATCTTACCGGAGCCTTTCAATTCCATCGCCGGTGAAATCGCGCGGACTGATTCTAATACTCTGACTCGCCTTGTAGGTGGTCGGAGAGGGAGAATAGCCGGAAAATGGAGGGCAAGGAAGAAGAAGTCGGTGTGGTTTGCATTAGTTTTGATTTGCATTGCAGGCGGTTTGTGGTCGTGGAGGATTCAAGAATTTTCCCTGTTTTTTAGGGTTTTGTCGTTTTGTGTAGCAGCTATTACATTGGTTCGGCGGTTTGAAAAGAAAGCTGTTAAAGAATGGTTTTTAGGGTTTTTATTTGGGATTTTTCTGATTTTAAGTTTCAAATTGAAGAAAGAAGACATGAAATTTTGGGTTCAGAAACTGGTGTTTTCTCCTGTTAGTGAAATTGTAATGAGGAAGAGAAGGAGAAACAGAAATTGGAGAATATTCAAATGAGGGCGTGACATAGGCATGTAGTTTCATCAGTCTCTGTAAAAATCTCTGTTCTTTTGTTCAAAATCTTGCTCACTGGTTCTTGCATGTTGCTAATGAAATTAATGGGTATGTAATAATCAATAAAATGTATTTCTGTTTTGCCTATTATGAAAACAAAAAAAGTAATAGACATACAAATCAATCTTGAAACTTAGGTATACCTAAAAAATACAAAATATAGAAAATATAAATACAAAATTTATATCTATACACTCAAAGTCCACATATTTTCAGCATACATATAATATAAATAATTGGTTTCTGAATGATTACTATGCTAAGAAAATCAAATCTTAAATAAATATTTTATTGAAGTCGTTTTATTTGATATTTCTCTTTTGTCATCTTCAGTCAATTTTATTGTATAAATATAAGATTTTAAATAAAATTAAATAAAGTAGTAATTTGGATTTATGTAAAATATGATTAAGTAAAAGAAAAAAAATCTTGAAATTTCTTAAAATTCTGTTTTATTGAAATAAAATTGAATAACATTGTGGAACAATATTCATTCAAGGATCAATATTGAAGTTAAAGTACACCTATTTCTAGATTATATATGTGAAAAACAGACAAATTTTTAAAAAAAGTTGAATTATGATTAAACTAATTTATAAAAACTTTTTGTAAGCATGATCTAAATATTAGACTTCAGGCTAAACTTTCAGTTAATATGTCATATTGATAAGTGTTTAATTTTATAAACTTATAATATGTCATATGATATATGATAAGTGTTTAACTTTATAGTAGTAGACTGATATGATGAAAAGAATTGAGAAATTTTTATAAATGATTTTTAATACATTGTGTCTAGTGAAATATTGACAATTCAACATTAACCAATAATAACATATTTGGTCAGATAAAATATTTTATTTTTTTTAAACTCAACTCATTTGTTTAAGGAATTACATTAGATAAAAACTTTTGTATCCTAGTTGAATCACTTGATTGACACAATTTTTATTATTACATAAAAGTGATTAAATTATAGTTCTAAACAAATTAATCACTAGTTTAAATACTTAGTTTTAAAAACATTTTTAAGAAATCACAAGTACTCTCATAGTAAACCTCATTTTGGATTAGTATAGATGATAAAATAATATAATATAAATGAGATAAGAAAAAAAAAAATATACTACATTTTATACTAATTCAGAGTTACTCAGAGTTCCTTAAATAACACATATTTTACAACTTTCATATGCAGAACAATATATACGGAAAAATAATAAAGAAATAAAATAAATAAATTTTTGGTTTTTATGGTTTTTTTTAAGTTAAAAAAATCAAATATAAGAAAAATTCATATTCAAAATAAAAACTAATAATATGTTAATTCTTTGAAGAGTAACACAATGATAGATTTTTATAAATTCCGTCACTTAAATCAACCAAATCTTAAAAAAAAAATCAATTATTAGATAAATCTCACTTGGTATATTTTCTTTAAATTAAAAAAAAAATTATCTTAGAAATATGATTTTTTAAATAAAACTAAACTAATAATAAAGTAAAGATTATTTAAAACATAATTAAATTAAAAAAAATAAAAAAAACGAGTTTCTTAATTTTTTTTACTGTTGAACTAATGTTTCTTAAAAATGATGTAAGTAAAATCTATTTGAAACCTTTAAAATAAAAATAAAAAATGTGAGTTTCTTAAAATGTTTTGAAATTCCTTTCTATTAAAAAAAACTATATGCTAGAAACATTCTCGCCTCATAGGAACCATCATCAAATATAATGCTAATATTATAAAAGTGATTTTACAGAATTTTTTAAAGAATTCTTGTTCACTCTTGGATTCTTGCCTGACAATTTTGTTCCTGAAAAATTTAACCAAAAATCTTTAAAAATATTACATTTTAAAATGTAAATTAAATATAGAAAATATGATTTTATAATCTTAAATTTTGGTATAACTAAATATCACTTTTTAAGTGAATCAGGACTTGTAATTGTAACCAAATATGTTCTTACTAAATGTAAACAGAGTAAAAAATTAATAAATACAAAATTGAAGACGAAGTTGAAGAGAATAAAAAAAACATAAAAATTACACATCTTATTAATTTTATTTTATTTTCTTCTAATTAGTCATCCATCAATTAATTATTATTATTTTTTTTTTTATCCAGTCATACAAACCAATTTATTAACTTATTGTTTAAGAATAAAATAAATTGTGCATACAATGTAAATTTTTTAATAAAGGAAAATAATAAAAATAAGGTGAAAGCTTAGATAGTGGGTAAGCTTGCGGCGCAAGTTTGGTTATTGGTTGGATAATCGTTTGCAGTAACCCAGGCCCACATCGAAATCCCAAAGAAAAATAATTAGGATGAATGATAATATTAAGTTCCAATTGCATTGACTCTTCTTCTTCTCTCTCCTTCTCTCCACTCTATGCTGTGCTATGCATTGTGTCTGCTGCTCTGTTTCTCACTGTGACAAACCAACAAGGGTCGTGCGTGATGGTTTCCGAGGCTGATCTAAAAAATGTGACCCCTAATGATGATCAGTGCTTTTTAATGTATTTCATCGTGGGAACCTACTTTGGTCCTGACATCAAAACCGAATCAGCCACCAAAAAATCAATTTTGCAGAGAGTAGCAGAAGGGTTTCCTCCATACACATTGAACCAATTGACCAATTCCTTCATCAAAGTTGTCGAATTGGAGCGTGTCTATTACTATATCCTCAGGAAAAGTGATAAATCAATGATCCTTAAATTGACCTTCCTGCGTCGATTCTTTCAAGGCCAGGGTGGAAACAGCAATTACCCCCACTTTCTCGATTTGTTCCCGCCCCACTTGCACCCTCAATCCCGCTTCAAAAACCGCTATAAAATCATTCACAACATTGTGTTTATTGACAACCCTGATAGCAGTTACATAAAGCCAGAGGATGTTGAGAGGTTCAAGAGACTGAGTGGGGTGGAAGAGTTGCATGTGGACATAGAGGCTGCCGGATTGCAACTGGGTGCTTCTTCTTACGACAATTGTGTTCTCAGCAACTCTAACATGCCCATGAGGAATTTTGAGAATGAGTCCTGTGGTGGTTTTTATAAGTTTAGGGACAATGTTCATGGTGTTGGACGTGTGAGTGATGCTACAAGTCATCGTTATCATGTTGGTGGTATTGAAGATGAGGAGAGTGATGAAGAGGAAAAAGTTGGGCCAGCTATGTTGGTCCTTCCTTCGCGTCCTTCTAGGGAGGAATTGTATGACATTGTGGCTGCTACAAAGAATGGATTTGCTTTAACTGGAACTGTGGCCAAGACTCAATTTGGTCCCAGCATAGGACTTGTGGACATTGGAGAGTCAGAAGACTCCTATCTGTTTCGTGTCTCTCTTCCAGGAGTCAAGAGGGATGAAAGTAAGTATCTTGGTAAATATATTTGTATAATGGTTTTGTTAACCCAATTTTTTTTTTCATAAAAATTATATGAGATTGCATATTAAATTCAAGAGAACACATCTTAACATATTTTAATTCTTTGACCAGATTTGGGTACTGTTTACCCATTGCCTTGAAATATTTAGTGTGTTATTCTTTTAATTCTGAGCTTTTATGCTGTATGTACCTGAGTTGTGGGAATGTCTCTTTTGTGTCTGATTTTGATTGATGAAATGAATTTGTTTTAAATTCCATGCTAGCTGAGATGGATCTTAGTATATAAAGGGATCCACTCGCTATTCTAGTAGGAATCTACACTTTTGGATGCTTATTTTATCTAATTTTTTGTTATTTGTTTTCTTGGATATGGTCAATGCTTTTAAATGTGCTAAGTAATGCTTATGTATGTCAAATTTCTAAATTGGCCATGAAGAATGTATAGTTTGTTGTTAAATAGTAATTTGTGTGATAGTTGTTTTTACAGTTGTGTTTCAGATCTAAGTACTGTTAACTAACATGGCTGGAATTTATAACTGCAGAGGAATTCTTTTGTGATGTTGAGCTTGATGGGAAAATATTGATATCTGGAGTAACTATAACAGGAGAGAGGGTAGTATACAGGTACTCTAAGGCGTTTGAAATGCAAACTCAAAACCTTTGTCCACCAGGTAAATTTGGCATGTCCTTCCAGCTGCCTGGGCCTGTTGATCCGCATCAATTTTCAGGTAATTTTGGCACTGATGGAGTTCTTGAAGGAATTGTTATGAAAGCGAAATGAGGATGAAAAAGTTGTTTGGTTAGAATCATCTCTTTTATTTCACTAGGCACCAACAAAAATTACTATGAAAAGTTGTTTGGTTAGAATCATCTCTTTTATTTCATTAGGCACCAACAAATGTTACTATGAATTGATACAATGTGTCAAATAGGAGCTGGAATTAGTGACAATATTCAGTATGGTAGAGACAATATCTTCATGTTGAATATCCAATTGTCAGATGATTAATTAATCCATTTCATCCACATATGAAAGAGTGATTTAATTTTGTGCTGACTACCCTGCAACTTAAACACACAATTCCTCTCCATTTTGTAGTTCTATATGTAACTATACTGTTCTATAGAACTTGGACTTGGCCATCAGCCACTGCACATGGTAGTAATAACTAAGATTTCTCAGGTGATTTGATCACATTAAAAGTTGAGTTCTTCTTTATTTTTATGGTTTCAGAATTGATTTCTGGTATTTTCCTACTTTTTTCATACTGAACTGAAGGTACTGGGTGATTGATTAGCTTTGTGTTGTTCTTGAGGGTCTCGATTCTTGATATTTGCAAAATTTGTATTGTTCCATGTTAGTATTATTTAACTCCATTCTTTATAGCTGACACACAATTCCATCCTGATCCCTAAATAACATTCTCAATTTGGTTGGAAAAACATGTAGAAACTGAAATGTCAATGATTTGAGTGATTAGAAATTTCCAGTCTTACATTCATTTTACTACTTGATTCCTATACATATTTTTGTACACCTTCTTGTATGAACTATTTAAATCTGTCAGCATACATTTATTTGTGGTTGAATATGCAAGTTGTTCTTTTTATTTAATATCCTAATGTTTTCAATGGACATCTTAAAACATTGTCTTTGGTCCTTTTTGATAAGAAAATATATATTATAAAAATATTATAATTTATTTTTTTGGTAAAAAAGACTAAAGATAGTAGTATTTCTGTATAATACTTCAACCACATCTTATAAATATAGTGTTTTGAAACTTTATATACCAATACAATCATAATTAGATGGGTTGAGTTGACATTTTTTAAGTAATGGTTTTCATCATTAAGATAAGATTCATTTGATATTTGTGTTTTATGCTGTTAATTTTATATCTCATTTTGGTCTCCACTCCTGTGGTAACTGTAAATCAATCTTCTTTTTTCAAAGTAAATAAATACAACAATTTGTGTCTATCTAATCTGATAAATAAATATATATTCCGAGTCTTATACATGGTATTATAATCGTATTACCTCATAATTTTTAAAATTATGTTTTAATTTTTTTAGGATGTATATATCATAAATATAGTTTATGTCTCTGTGACAGTATTCACATTGGAAAGTAGAATGAAATAACCAAATAACTGATTTAGTGTCTAATCGAATCACAATTGGCGTGGTTAAATAATATGATGTACTAGTATAATTCAACAAATAAGATTATTATTTTTTAAAATAATTTCATTTCAAATATTTACACCTGAAAATAAAAATCCATGATAACTGTGATTAAAATTACTTTAAGATAATTCTTGTTCACGCACAAATGTACTTCTTTCTGTTTGTTCTCCTCTTTTTTTCAGTGTTGAATTTTTAAAAAAATGTGTTTATTGCCATTTTGCAAAAAATCAATATCACATTAATTGTATCCTATACATCTTCAAATAAAAATTATACAAATGCTTTATTTTATAATAATTTTTTACTGTTAAACAATAATAAAAAATATTATTTATATACTTTATATATATCATTAACAACATTCACAATGGATTAACCTATGTGGAACTTAAACAAAGTATATGCCTATTCTCAGAAGAGAATAACAGTAACTTGCAATGTGTATTTAGCAGAAAAATAAATAATCAGTGTTAAATTTTTTGAAATTTAGAATGTATATTATTAAGTTGTTTTTATATATTTTATTGAAGTATTATTTTATTTATAGATTTGAGTATTGAAACACTCAGTACTTTAATATGTAAAAGATTGGGAAGGCAATGGTGAAGGACTATTTAAACTTGGGCGGGAGTAAAAGAACATTCAAATGTTCAATCACAACATCCACTTCATGTTCAATACAAGACAGGATAGTTATTATTATTAATAACATTCAAAAGCCAGATGCTTTAACCAATGCAAAGTCAGGTTGAAATAACTAGTCAAACCATAATGCAGTTTTGAAACCAACATCATAGACAAAACTGATAAATCATAGACATTGTGGGCCATTAATTAATTTTGTATATTTGTCATAATACATATTAAGAATCTCTATGACAGGGAATAGGAATTCAATAAAGAAAAAGATGGAAAGTAAAACTCAAAAAACTGCATATTTTTTTTTAGTAGAATGTACTGAAATGAACAGTCCAACAAAAAGGTTAAAATTTAAGTCCTTCAAACACTAATTAACAAGAGAGAAATAGAGGAAGATCCTTTCATAATAAGCAGCTACTGGTCTGGAGATGATTGTTGTTGCTCTGGTGGCTGTGGCCACATTTGCGGTGCCATGCTGTATTGATGAGACTGTTGAGCATAAGGATCCATCACAGGGTTATTACCCATCATGACAGCAGCAGTTCCAACTTGTGCATGTTGAGGTGGCATATAACAGTAAGGAAGTGCCTCAGGGGCCCCTGTAACTGGTACAGTTCCTCTTGGCATTGATGCAAGCACTTCATCTTTATAGTCCTCCCTAGGCACAATGTCAACCAAGAAATCAAAGATATCAGTTCTTGTGATGGCTGCTGCAATATCATTCTTTTGAAGTGTTTTCCTTTTGTTCTCTTCAGTATGGTTCCAAGAACGCAAGGTTAGCTCCAATATGAACATTTCACATGCCCTTGCAAATATGACAGGTGCCTCAGCTGATATCATTCTGACATCCTCATCGGCCTTCATAATCTTTTTTATCCTTGCCAAGGGAAGGCTGTGGTTCTTGAAATCAGTCACCTTCTCAATTTCTTGATATTGATTTGTCCAGAAGGCTTGAAGTCTTTGCTGCAGCTGCTGCTGTTGTTGCTGATGCATGTGCTGATAAGCAAGTTGATGCTGTCCTAGTTGAGTTGCAGCTGGTTGACCAGTGGATTGAATGGTCCCAGGTGATGCAACAACCATCCCAGGTGAGGCTGTTATGTGGCTGGCCTGGTATGGATTAGAACCATAGGTGAGTTGAGGTCCACTTCCAACAACTCCCAGAGATGGGTTCTGACCATGCCCATGCCCTTGATGATCCATCCTGCTTCATGTAAAATCAAACAAATCAATGCCTACACTTTACATGCTACCAAAACAATGTATGCAAATGCAAACAATTGCATCTCTGGATTACCATTATATTCCTTCTAAATGTACATCCAGAATAAAAGCTACAAAAATATCATTCTCTAAAACTACATTCAATCACTTGAAAGTACGCTAACAACCTTTATTCAAATAAGCATTATGTTGTACATGCAACAAAAGGTGGAATCATAAAACATATAGAACCAGATTCTTTATACAGGGAATACTAGAATTGGAGGGAGAAAACAAGGCACGCCCTTCTCTCTGTATGCATTAAGCAAAACTATATAAATTCATTCCCAGATCTTGATCTTCACTCAATTACATATTCAGAAGCAAATCTGTTACCAGCCGCATCCATCATAAGAAAAATGCTATATATATACACATGTTTCATGGTTTTGGTAGATAGATAAGGCTATACATGTTACAAGTACTCATCCAAATTTCGGGTTTGGATTGACAACAAGATAGGGAATGACACAGGGTTTCACTACACCTAAATGCATGAACAAAAATTATAGTAGATGTGTGTATTCCTATGACTAGAGTTACTACCTTCGTTATGACAGGTGGTGCTTTGTTCTGCAAATATTAAGAATCTGTAAGGGATTACAAATGAAAATGAAAATGAAAAGGAGAGGAGAAAGGCAAAATCATCAGAAATTCTCTATCATTTCACAGATCTGTTACCCCCAGAGTTTTAGTGCACCAAAAACACATTGTGGAATGTTTTCCCGCAGGCCCAAAGATCCAAATCCTTTTTCAGGGATTCATATGAAAAGACAGAGCTTTATAACTATTAATGATGTTTTCTTCGACCAACGAAACTAGGAGGGCAAGAACCAAAAAAGAGAGTGTGATCTATTCTGATTTTCATTTTAATAGTAATAGCTAACTCTGTTTTCTTTCTTTAGTGAAACCAACAAACTTATTTTGTTGTTTATATATAATAACTATATATTTATAAAAGAAAAGGGTTTTTAGTTGTTGTTTATATATAATAATTATAATTATATATAAATGATGCATTGTTTTGATATATATTTTATTCCTATAACTATTACTATTATTCCTCTTTATAATATAACCATTTTTCACATAAAATAAATAATATCAATTTGGTTAATTATTGTACTAGATGAAATCAATATTTCTTTGTGTTGTATGAAATTTTTGATAGAGTTTATTGACAGAAGTTACAACTTTGTGCTAATTATATATGTATGTGGCATTCAAATATTCCATCTACATTATTTTTCTATATTTTTTTATCATATTATATCAAATACTATATCAAAATCTGCATGATAGTATCATGTATCATTATGATAATTTAATTTGAAAGCAAAGAAAAAAAATAACAGATAAAAAATAGAAGTTAAGAAAAAAATTAAAAATATCTGGGATAGAAGAGTTTAATTTTTTTTTTTTATCTTCAGTATAGATATTCTAATTTAAACATAGTGAGAATCATCTAATACTAATTCTGTCATATAACACATTTGTACTTGTAGTTTTGTTTTAAAGGTTTAAAGGATAATTTTCTTTTATAATTATCTTATTCATCTTTATAATTTATATTTATGATTAATATTCAATTTTGTATCGTGATTTTAAAAAAAAATATATTTAAATTCTTTATTTTCATTAAGTGACACTTTATAGCGTAAAATGTTGTTTATATAATAAATGTGATAGAGAAAAGATGAGATTAAGGTGTAAGTGACCATAGCGGCGGCAACATCTCCTCCCACCGGCTGAGGTAAAAAAACGCAGGGCGGGTTGATGTTTTCAACCTGCTAACCCGCATTAGCCTGCCCTACATAACCCATGGTCCGCGTGGGCCAGCAGCGGGGAGGGGCGAACTGACCTGCTAACCCGCAAAAAATATAAAAAATAAAAAATAAAAAAATTAATTGATTTGACAATAATGGTCCAATTGAGGAGTGATAACTTTGAGTGAAAGAAAATTAGGTTTTCACTCCAAATACAACGCAGTTCTGCTGTTCCAAAAAACACACACGACACACTCTCCTTTGCAGTGTTGTCGCTCGCTCACCTTGCGATTTTGCATGGCTTCGCCTGCAATTGTCGTGCGCTACTGTCGTTCTGCTGCTACACACCACTGCTGCCTCCACTCCTCCTCTACATTCAAAAAAAAAAATGGGCTAACCCACGGACCAATCCACTTGCGAGGCGGGTCATGAAAATCAGCCTGCATTTTGCATGTGAAGCAAGCCAACCCATCCCACATTTTGCGAGCCTAAGCGGAGTGGCCGACCCTCTTTCACACCCATATAATCCGCAAGAAAACCCAAAAGTTATTTCAATAATAGCATCAAACCAAAACCACTTGAATAGTAGTTCTCGTTGTTTGAACACTAACTGACTAGTTTTCTTACTATGTGTTTTGTATTTTGTTCATATTGCATTATCTCGCTACAAATTAATGTCTTGTCTTACATAATTAGATGTGCTCAACACTTTATAGTGAGTGGCCAATATATCAAAACTTATTATTGTTTCATATAATTCTTCCTATTTAATTTAATTTATATTATATTATATTATTTAATTTATTTTATATTATTATTGCTTTATTTATTCATATGCTAATAACATAAAACCATGTTGATAGTTTTTTTTAACGAGTTGCATGTTTAGTGTAGCATCCACATAATTGTAGAATTTTTTATCACTTTAATATTGTTTATTTTGTCCTTATTACCACGTTATTATTGTTTATTTTCTACTTATTCTTTTAACATCTGATGATGATTATATTTTTGCCACTGTGTTATTGCTTACGTGTTGGATATAATTTTATATGTTCAACACAAAATACTTGTTCGAATGAGAAACCCACATAATAATTTCTTTTAATCTTTTAATATTTCTATTTTCTTTTAAGACATGAACCTGATTCAATAATTTCAAACCTGTATCCAGGGAAGAAACTTGTGTATAGGGAAGAGTATGATGTACTGCAGTTGGAAGGCAAAAGAAATACTTCGTCATTATTTTATATGTATTGGTTGTATACATAGAATGTAACTTTGTGTTGTACAAATTCTAATTCAAACTTTCCAATTTAATATTGTTTAGAAATTCGTGTTTATAATTTTAATAATAATATTTAAAGTTAACAAAGTCTCATTTATAGTCTTCTAACCAATTTTAATAACCATTATAATGATCATTAAGTGAATAAAACCAAGAATATAATTCTAAATTCATACATAGAATGAAAATTAAAAATTCATTATCGAAAATTATAAACCATTGCATTGCTATAAACATTAATATATTTATATTAACAACCTGCATTAAAAATTCTTCGTAAATGTACTTAAAATGACAAATTTATCAATACTGCACATTTTATATATAAAATTAAGAACCTGTATAAGTCTTCATTCATATACTTAAAATGATAAACATAATAAATGTTATTCTTTTCTAACAAAAAAACACAATCCACAAGCAAAAATAATTATTTGTTTCTATATGCAGTCATATAATCTTATTTTTTTGGTAAGCACAAGATTTTGAAATGGTATTCGTTCAAGATTTCAATATGCAGTCATAATGAAAATATCAAATGAAATTTATTTATTAAAAAATATATGTTATACGGTTTTGTCTAACATTAATAGCATTTTAATTAATTGCTCATTTACTCACATAAAATTTCTAGAAAGGTTACTATTGAAAAGAAATAATTTGAAACATTCCAACTCTTGAAACAGTTCACCCTTTGAAAATACATTAAATTGAATTTTTGGTTGCAACAAACAAATTAATTGTTTAAATTTCTAACATCACATTTATCACCACAAATTATTCCTCAATTAAGAATTACCCTTTTATAATCAATAACATATTACATTTGTATTTGAATCCTTTTTTTACCGTTTATTGTTACTTTCTCCCCTTCAAATTTGTATAATTTTTGTTATACTTAAACAATTTCGTTATATACGTGTACTATTTATTTTTATGAATTGTTTATACTAATTTTATATGGTTTAGTTTTTTTATTTAATTATATATGCAAATTTTGTATTCATTTTCTATTTACATTTAAATTTATTTTTATTTATATATATTCTTTTTTATATTTAGTTATATAAATTGTTTGTTTACTTCTTTATAATTAATATTCACATGATAATGAAATTCCTAAACATCTACATAGTCCAATTAATTAATTTAAGTATTTATTTATCTTTTATAAAAATTATTAATTAATATATAAATATGTTAGTTAAAATTAAAAAAATAATACTTAATAAATAATTAATAGTCCTGCATGCATTTTCCCTGCGGGTTAAAAAACTAGTACATACAGAGAAAAATACTTCTTCATAACAGTTAGATTTGTGTAATGTGAAAATGTTGATTTTTTTGTTTTGAGATTTTACATTATGATTGTAGTTACTTGATGCTTGAGATGAGATGATGGAATTTGTTAAGCAATTGTTTGGAACTTTTTAATCTAAGAAATTATATCACAACAGTTAACTTAATCGAAACATACATTTTCTAAAATGAGTTTATTTTATTGTTTTTCAAACTAGGTTTGTTTAATTTCATAGTCTGTCTTCTCTTATTCTTCAAACCTGAAAAATAACTGTACCGGTATGGCCGAGAGGCCGAGACCTGAGAAGACTTGGCCGAGAGGCCGAGACCTTAGAAGACTTGGTCGAGAGGCCGAGACGACCGAGAGGCCGAGACCTTAGAAGACTTGGCCGAGACGACCGAGACCACTGGAACATGGCCGATGGCCGACCCATGCCATGATGATTTGGCCGATGGCCGACCCCTAT
>Ga0123342_1002639_pt1 | contig 29588 bp, 15 predicted proteins | sample Turbeawhitnodule_FD_89960 | JGI IMG/M metagenome (GOLD analysis project Ga0123342, IMG submission 89960) | Root nodule microbial communities of legume samples collected from Mexico - Turtle bean Mexico white nodule | ecosystem: Host-associated > Plants > Roots > Nodule | place: Mexico: Nepantla... | reverse complement strand
TCTCTTTTGATTTAATTGTGTATATTATAAAATTCTATTTTCACTAGCTTACCCTTGCTTTTCTTGTTGTGTTTGAACTGCGATGACTGTACTACGTACACGAGCAGATGATCTTACAGGTGTATGAGGATCAGAAGAGTTTTAGGGCGTTGATTATGAAACTTATATTGTAAATATTTGTATTTCTATATGTCCTAATCATGTATTAGGAATGTTTTGAAAAACTTTATGCTTGTATAAAAATAAGTAGAACCTGTATTGTAATAGTTAGATGTATTTTCCGGGGTGTTACATTTAATAATATCTATGTCACATAAAACTTACTCATGATAATATTGTTTGTGTCTTCGATATTTTCATCATTGTCATGTTACTCTTTAAATAAAGTGAAAATTGACTTTAAAATGATTTTGGAGAATTTGATATAACATTGAGATAAAAGAGAAAAATTGTCTTCTATGATAATACTAAATTATGACAAAAGACTGTGAAATTATTTTATAAAAGATAAGTTGAGCCCCTTCATTTTCAAATTTTATATTTGTGATTTTAGCATTTAACTCTATATTGGATAATGAAAATATATATTTATGAAGTAGTGATTTTTTGAATTTAAGATTCATCACATATATAGAGTGAGTATTTGTTGTAAAAATTTCCACGGGTAACCATTTCTTCCCATAATGTTTCAAATCAAAATTTTGGTGATGGAAATCTTACTATTAAAAATTACAAAGACAAACTTATTTTCATATAAGTTTAAAAAAATCTTCAATACTCTATTCAGAAGTTCTTTTTAATGGAGATACTCTATTTTTTAATGAAGAGAAAAAATTGATATTTCAATGTAAAAAGAGAATATAAATAATTACTGACTTAAGAGTGAGACCGCCTTAATTAGAATTACATTGTATAAGATGTCAAAACATTAACAATGAAATCTTGTTAATAAAGGTCCACATGTAAAAAAACTCAACTTATATTTGTAAATACATTGACCAATATCATTATTAAGCATTTATTACACTTAGTTTTTCAACGGAATAGTAACTTGAGTATGAGAAATCTTTATGCATGTAACTTTGACATTTCAACCGATGATTAAAACTCCTAAATGAACAATATCCTGAAGGATTGAAAAAACTTTCCCAGACCGAACAAACAATACAAAGAGAAAAAAATTGGCATTTTTTAAGCAAAAGGAAAAAAATTGTCATTCTAGATTTTGTTTGTATAAAAAAATGTCAAAGATAGAAGAGTATTATTAGATTTTTTTTTTAAATTATGAAAGTTAATACTCGTATCCGTTTTTCTTTTGTCAAATCTTAAACATTATATATTAAGAAATAAATGAAATAGATAAAAAGACATTTTACTTTTTATCATTTTTAAAAAATATTACTCCGTGTGGCAACTAAGGTTGTTTTATACATTACTATTGGTAAAGAAATATAATTTTTGAATAATTTTTCCTAATTTTCTTATTAAATATATTATTTAATAATAAAGTAGAAAGAAAAATAACAATGTCTGAATGAAATATACAAATATTATTAATTTTATAATTTGTTTAAACGACTAAATCTACAGTTAGTATGAAATGAAAATATGTTAACTTTAGTAGTCGAAATATATTAGACCCAGTTGTTTGATCGGGTCAACCCACTGATAAAAAAAATAATTTTATAACGATTTATTATAAGAATTGCAATTTTCCTATCATAGTAAATAACGTTATGACAATTTTGTAATATATGAAATTTTTTACGTTTGTTAAACTTTTAATTGACGTATTTATTATATGAGTTAAAATATAAACTGACGAAAAAAGTATTTCACCGTAAAAAACATTTACATAATCTTTCAATGCTCTATCTTCGAAGTTTGAATGGTTCTTTAAGGATTTTTTATTTTCTTTCATCTCATAAATTGTGATTATCTTGGTTTTACGATTTTTAATTCACATCATCATAAAAAAAATGTTTCATTACATCATCATAAAGTGATAAGCACCACCATTAAGGAATACTACACGTATTGTCTTGATATGAGTAAAAATTGGAATAATTTATACAACATTTTTTCTTCTTTTTAACTAAAACTATTTTTTATAAAACATTTTTTTTTCATGAAAAAGGAAAGAAAAGAAAAAAGAAATGTAAAAGTTATTCATAAACGTAATTTAATCACTATTTTTGTTATTTTTACCCTACCAAAAAAGTTAAATGTTCTGGATGAATCGATTATAGTACAATTATAAAAAAAGGAAAAATAGAAAAAAAAATTGAGTTACTTTTAAACTGACACAAGAATAATTTTGAATTACTTAAAAATCATTAATTTTTTTTTAAGAAAAGTGACTAAACTAAATAAAACATAAAAAATATTAAACTTTTTTTATAATTTAATTTATTTTAAACTATAATTTATGATTTTATATGTACGTCAAAAAAAGATCAATATTTTCCCTTTCTCCTTCTTCTTTGACTGTTTAATTTTACATATTATTTCAAAGTTAGTCATATAAAATCATCTTCATTTTATTTCATTACAATAAAATTATTTAATTAAAAATAATTATAAAAACAAACAAAAGATAATTGTTATATTAACTAAATGAAATATTATTTTAAAAATTGAATAAATATTTTTATTTAAATTAGTTTTTATTATTGATAAAAAAAATTAATATCTAATTAACTATATAAGTTTTTAGTTATCAACTTTAGAATCTAAATAATTAGTAACTAAAACACATGCAGTTATTTAGATACAACTTTATAAACTATTTATCAATAATAGAGACTAATTTATATAGCAATAATTTTGTTAGTCTCTAAAATATTATCTAATTTATTTAATATAAGAACTAAATATTTTTTATTTAATAATTTTTAGTAGTAATAATTGGTACAAGTAGTTGAGAATATTTCATAACTACTAGCAAATAATCAATCACTTCATTCAAAATGTATGTATAATAAGAAATAATATTAGCAAAGACATATTTTTATTACCCATAATCAAATTGAGATTTAACAATTAATAAATTTTTTTAAAAGAATCATCACTAACTCATTCTTAATGGTTTATTACAATGTTTTGTTTCTTTCGATACATTGTCATCCTCATCATAAACAATGAGTATGGCTTTTTCGTTCAATCCACATTTCATGTTTCCATTCAACAAATTAGTCGTGCTTACATTTGACTTTTCTTATTCTCTAAAATAATTATTTTACGTCAGATATGACATTATTAAATTGTCACAATCATATGAAAAACAAAATCAATCTAGAACCAGACACGACTAACCCGATATGTTAATCAAGAATGAGTAAAATTGTAAATTCTGATAATAATTAATTTGAGATCATTTTGGTTAGTCGTAGTATAGAAAATAAAAAACCAAGTAAAGAAGACGTAGAAAATGGGAGAACGGTGTACCAAATAACGATATGACAAGGTTTAATAGTGTACTACTGCCAAGTCTTCAAATAATGACATTCCATAATGTACGGTTGATTATTGATGTATTGTTCAGTATTTGAGTATCGAGAAATGTCTAACACAATGTATTATTAAATATTGAGATGATGAGATACCAAGATGATAAAAGGTCTCATAATGTATTATCGAGTATCAATATAATACGTCGAGTACACGACAACCAAAAATTATTTGACATATTGACAAATCATAGACAATCTCCCAAACAACCTACGAGATTAACGATATCATTAATAAGTATTTCATAATAAACACTTATAAGTCATGATTAAAGAAAAATTAGACTTGATTAGACATCATATGTATTACTAAATGTCTAGCAAAACAATTATGAATAGAAGAACACTCTAAAATAAAAAGATAATGTAATCTTATCTTAAACTAACGTTCTTGACTTAAATAAAAAATTGACTTAAATGTGAAAGTATGATTATAACTACTCTATCAAGAACTTAAATAAAAAGAAGTGAAGAAAAACCAAAAAATAACATATGTAAGTATACAATAAAAGGAATTTAATGAAAGAAAAAAGAAAACGAAAAAGAGGAAGTAAATATAAGTAAGAAGAAAGAGATTAGAAAAGGGAGCGTGGAAGTGGGAAAATGGAAAATGGAACGGTGGTGGGGCCAGGATGGTCAAGAGGAGAGTTGTGAAATGGAAAAGTAAGAACACAACACAACTTTTTTCCTCGTTTAAGGAATCTAACCTTATCATAATCCACGTGGCACCAAGAATGACAACATTTCCCAAACACTTTATTTTTTTCATCACAATAAATAATTTCACATTCAAATCAAAATGGGCGTCTCTTCTCCAGCAGTCAGCGGTCAACGGTCAACACTCCCATTTCTTCCTCTTCCTTGCCCTTTCGTTGCTTCTGCTTCCTTCCCCTCCCTCATTCCAATTAATTAATCCATCACAATAAACATTAATTAATGAGTTTTTCTACACATAAACAATCTTTAAATATAAACTTTATAAAATTATTTATACTCTCATTCTTATCAATAAAAACATGTAATCGCGGCAGATCCTTTGTTTCTTTCAGCAAGTTATTATTTAATTAAAATATTCATTCTATGCCAAATTCAAAAGCCAAAACCATTCTTAATCTTCCTCTGCAAGTCACCAATAATACTCAACCTAACAATATCCTACCTCTCATTTTCTGATTCATTTTTGACTTACACTCCATCTATTTAATTTTCTTAATTTAATTTAATATAAACTAGCATTGGAAATATTTTCGTAGCAGTATTTTTGAGTGAGAGTAATAAAAAAAGTGAGAAGTTGAGATTAGGTTTGAACGCGTGGGGAATGAAACACGCAAAAGTTGGTGATTTCCTTGGGAGTTCGTATATACGCGCTCCTTTCATTTATATTCACGCTCTCCCCTTCAACCTTCCCCAAACATACTCTTTCTCTTTCTCTCTCTTTCAATTTGGTCAAAAAACATGAATTCGGACACGCAACACGGAACGCCGTCGTATTGGTGCTACAACTGCACCCGCTTCATTAACCTCTCCTCGCAAGCCACCATCGCCTGTCCCCACTGCCAGAGCGGCTTCGTCGAAGAGATCCGTGCCGACGCCTCGCCGCGCCACCGTCTCAGCCCTTTCCCCGACGACCATCTTTCACTCCGCCGACAGGGACTCCGTCGCCGCCGTCGCGACGCTGCTGGGAACCGCTCTCCCTTTAACCCTGTAATCGTCCTTCGTGGACCTGGCGATGACTCTGCCGCTGAACACGATGGCGCCAGCACCTTCGAGCTCTTCTACGACGACGGTGACGGCACTGGCCTCCGTCCGCTCCCGCCCACCATGTCGGAGTTCCTTCTCGGCTCGGGCTTCGACCGCCTACTAGAGCAGTTCGCGCAGATCGAGATGAACGGCTTCGGCCGCCCGGAGAACCCGCCGGCGTCCAAGGCGGCGATCGAGTCCATGCCGACGATCGAGATCGGTGAAGCGCATGTGGAGACCGAGGCGCACTGCGCCGTGTGCAAGGAGGCGTTTGAGGTCCACGCAGAGGCGCGTGAGTTGCCCTGCAAACATATTTACCACTCCGACTGCATCCTCCCGTGGCTCTCCATGCGGAACTCGTGCCCGGTGTGCCGCCACGAGCTTCCGTCCGATTTGGAAACTAGGGCTCCGAGTCAGATCGACGAGGAGGCGATAGGGTTAACTATCTGGAGGCTTCCGGGTGGGGGATTCGCCGTGGGTCGATTTTCTGGCGGCCGGAGAGCTGGAGATAATCATTTCCCGGTTGTGTACACGGAAATGGACGGTGGACTGAACTCGAACGGAGCTCCGAGGAGAATTTCTCGGTCGGTGAGAAGCAGTAGGGTTAGGGAGAGTCGAGGGTTTGGTAGGGTTGTTCGCAATTTGTTTTCATTCTTTGGAAGGATTGGTTCTAGAAACTCTTCTTCTAGAAACTCTTCTTCGTCTTTGTCATCTTCCGAGCATGCTTCCGTGAGTAGAAGCCGTAGTCAAGTGAGTTCAGTCTTCAACAGAAGCTCACGGAGACATAGCTGAACTTTTGTTTTGGATGATTAATTGGTGATGACAATTTTGCAAACAGTAGCAACACTCTTTCAATTTTTTAACTTTGGGTCATGAAATTCATACTGTAAATAGCATGTAACTAGCAGAAATAGAAGAAATTCTAGTTTCCATCTCTGTGGGACTCTAGTGGTTTGATTCATCATCATCATGAATAGAAGGAAGTGTGCTATTTTTATCTGGCTTGGTGGATCAAACATTGTGTGCTATCAAGTTGGCACCAGTGACTCTCTGGCAGCCCATTATTTGATTTGTTTATAATACCACTTTAGCCCATTGTTTCTGAGGATTCTTTAAGGATTGTGTTTTTTGAGATGCTTCTTTCAACTTCCAGCACATAACCATAATGATTTGACCAATGTGCTGATGATATGTCACTTTTCCTGTGTGACCCCTTTTGAATTAATTGGGAATAGGAGGAAGATGCTGTATAGGAAATGCAATTGGAATGAACATCATCTAAATTATTGTTCTCTGTAGCTGTGTAACCACAATTCATCTGAGATTGTCTAATTTCAAATTGCCCTGTGCCCTTGTGCAGCACTTTCCTACCTTTTCTCAGGTACCTCTGATTATTCTTCTTGAGGGTGCCGTGGATTCCACATAAAGGGTTGCCTTTTTGATTTATGTGCTTAGATTTTTCAATTGTTGCAGTTGGTACATGTCTAGAAGGTACTGAATAATAGAGTTAGAAAATTCTCAATCGATCCAACATTTTGTCTGACTTCAAAAACTTTCTAGTTCTTCAATTTGGACAGTTCTGAATTTGGCAGATAAGTTTAAGTTTGAGTTTTGGCTGCCCAGTGGAGTTTCCTATGTTTTTTCACTTTTATAATCCTTCTATGGACATGGTTGGATATGCCAAGTCTGAGTCTACCATCAAAATCCCAATTAAATATATTTTAAATAGTTGTAATTTTTTATATTTGAAATAAGAATCCATGATTTTATTCATGAAAGGAATCACGCATTATATTTGCAGAACATTAATCAGTTATATTCTAAATGAAATTAATCATTTACTATAGGTGTATTATTATATAAAATAATACACTTTTTTATAATTGTTTTGTCACTCTTTAATTACACAATTCTATTGTAATAATTTCTTATTTGATAAAATATATAATTGTACCAATTTTTATTCATCACATTTTTTTTCCTTAAACCATTTATATATAGCAGTAACATACTATTAACCATTTATATTTTTAGTGAAATTAATGCATAGTATTAATAAATTATATTTATATAATATATTAAATTAATATAAAGATTAAGGATATGTTTGATGTTTGCTACAGTAATATTTTCTTTTCGCTTATTTTATTTTTCTTATTCTAAAAGTGAACCGTATTTAAGGTAGCATGATAAATTTATATATCTCTTTATATATTCCCAGATGCATTTAAGTTATAAGCATAATTAAATGTAATTTGTTTTTTATTTGCCAAATAATTTTCATAATATTAATATTTCAAATATAATTTATTATATTTATAATTTTAATAAAAAGAAACCATGAATAAAGTGAATTTTTCCTTAAATTTGTTCATATTAATTTATATGATAATATTTATCATAATTTTTATTTAACATATATATTATTTATTAGAATATTATATTAATGATAATTATTTAAATATGTTTTAACATACTAATTATTACTCTAGAATATGATATGACTCTTTTATAATATAAAAAACAATTATATAAATCTGTATAATTTAAATTAAAATGATGTCTTAAATATTATAAAACTTAAATTAAAAATATATTATTAGAAAATTATATATAATTTTATTAAAAATGTGTCATTTGAACATAATTTGTATTTTAACCTAACATTATTTAATATATTATCTTATATGTATTTTATGATTATATATTAGTTTTTACTTTGTTATATTATTTTTTACTAAATTATATTTTCTTATTTTATATTATTATGCTCAACCATACTTCTAATTATCTTGTTTTCTTACTACACTGTTTTCTCTCCTATTATATGGGAAACTGTCTTCTCTCTTTCCCTTGTCTCCTAATCTTATCTTAAACAAAGTTTGGTTCATCATTATTATCCAAATTAGAAGTGGAAATAAATGCTATTGTCTAATTCATACTATTTTTTGAAAATAAATCAGTATAAAACTTTTTCAAAAACTTAACTAATTAAATTGAATAAATCTGAGTTTATAAAAGCTTAACATTAAATTCTTGTATTTCTTTTACTTTTAAATATTAAATATACTGGCCTATATATAAACACATGTTTTTTTATCAGCATATATAAATACACTTTCATAAACTTGTTGAAGGGTAAATAAATATTTAATTTAAAAGTTTGAAGTCAGTCACTCTAACAATAGTTAGAATATGTTAATACAGTGTAAATAAGTGGTTTCTAATCAAAATTTATCCCTAACAAAAATAAAATAAAATATATATATATATATATATATATATATTTTGACACCTTCTGACAGTAAAACACATTTGACGGAGCAGACGTGACAATGACGTAGTGGAGTGAGATTGTGCGCGAATGAATAACGCGAGCTATATTACATCGGTTCTTAGTAACAACCGATGTAATATATGACCCAAATTCAGAGTTTCACCTTCAATCCTCGTGGTAAAGGGTCTTCCGATAGTCGAATAATAAAGTGACAGCTTTCTGAGAGTCGTGTGGATCTGTTTCGACGCCGACCAGTTCCACGACATCGTCCATGACAGCGACCGCACGCGGTTCTTGCTGTTAGCGGCGGAGTTGTTCCTAGTGTGCCGTCACGTCAAGCGCGACAATGACGATCTCGCTTGGCGATATGGGAGGGGTTGCGATCCATGAGAACAACAACTTTCAACTTGACCTCGCAGCAGAGAAACTCGTCGAGAAGGTGACGGAGCCAGAATATAGAGATGAGAGTCACTGGAAAAGTCTTCGGTGGTGGTGGACAAGAGTTCAAAGAAGTAATCTCCGCCGTAGTTCTGAAATCATTATTATTATAAAATTACCTTTGCCACGTCATATTTTTGTACCACATTAACATCACATGTGTGTCACGGTGAGGAGGTGTTACCAAAACGTTTTTGAAAAAAAATAATGTGTCTACCATTTATGTCACTAATCAAATGGTGGCAGTGTCGGTGTTGGTTGTGAGCGCTGTGGGGTTTCACCTTCCTGCATGCGAAGAAGACGTGGCACTGCTACCACACTACCTCCATATCTACCAATTCCACGTGGCATCTTCAAAACTCTCTACACTTCTCCTTAATTAACCTAACATGTTCTAAATTATTTAATTTTCACCTCCTTCTAAAAAAATAATTAATATTTAATTGTTTAACAAATAATATTTAGTATTTACTATGGTTGCGGAGTATGCGGAAAAGCAATACTAATAAACTATGGATCAATTAAAAAGTTTAACTTTTTCATATCTATAGATATAGATATAATATAATGTTTCTACAAATAGCATTTTCTAAATCTTATGTTGCAACATATCAGTGAGTGAACCCACCTTCACCACACCACACCAAGAACGGAGACAGTGATGAATTGACCTGGTACAATTACGAATCTGTTTGGGGACAATTTGATTTGGGTAAGTGTTGATGGTTTTTATTTTTGTTTTTGCACTTTACTATGTGTTTCAGTGCTGGAAAATGGAACCAATGAGATCATGTTCGGTTAAATGTTGGTATGAAAGCGTGTTTCTAAATTTGATGAACCTCACATCTCAATAGATTGTAATGTGGGTTTCCTAGGTGGTTGTGACTGCTCCTTTTGCCTATTTCTATTAACTATTCAGACATTCTTCATTTTCCGGATGAGAATTTGCCTGAAATTGATTTTTTTTTATGGTTTTCTTTCATCAAATCTCTGGTTTTTATGAGTTGATCGGAGTTGAAGTGCGAGGTCCCCCAGATTAGCAAAAGCATCTGCATTCTGCACTAACATCTTATTCATAAAAACGCAAAAACAAACCCTACTTCCTCAGAATTTTCCACACAAGTGGGGGAGTTTTATTTTATGTGGTAATTGAGTAAATTGTTAAATACAATGGAAGGGGGAGTTTTTTTTATTCTTTTTAAGTTATTATGTATACCTACACTTCTTTTTTGCAATGTTGGACTGGCCATTATGTACAATCCGTTATTCCTTGAACTGAATTTCATAGAACTTTTCTGACTCTGCAATCTCGGGAGCTAATGAGACATAAACCTATATAGATCAATGGCTTTGGCTTCAAAAACAAAAATTATTCGCCATTTGTTTTCAAAAGAGAAAAGGAATTGTCTATCCGGCTATCTTTCATAAGTTATGAATCTAGTCTTCAAAAAGTGGATCTGGTTAGCTTCAAATCGTAGTTTTGTGAACCTAATGATCTATGTGTGTTTTGTAGAAAAATTGTCTAGATAAGGTACTGGAATGTGAGATGTGATTTGTCATCCAATCTTCAAACAATAAAAATTATCTTTGCTGCAAATAACCATCAATCTATAAAAATGAGATTACTGCGACTAATCATTCAGTCTTCACAAATTCATTGGTGGAATTATGTGTGCTTGTTTTGATTTTTGAATGACTTAATACATGTTTATTCTTTCATAATCCGTATACAAATTTGTGTTATTGTAATTTTTAGACATCCATTAATAGGTCGCAGGCAGTGCTCTGCTGTGAATTGTTGGTCGAACGAACTCCTTTGCAATCATGAGTTTTGTCTTCCGAGGGAGTAGAGGAGATATTGAAAGTGGCTTTCCAGCATATGTTCCTGAAAGAACCTTGATGGTAAGTTTAATATGTGCCAGTTTTCCCCGTTAAACTAGACTGTACATAATTGGACTGTAATTCTCATTCTCTTTTCCTACTTCTTCCTATCAGCGGATTCATCCAGCTCGGCCAGTTAATGGCAATTCTTTAGGTTTTCTTATCACAGGTGATGTCTTCTCTGCTGTATCTAACGCTTTACTGCTTCATAAAGCATATTCTTAATCTGTATCTGACATGCTTATTTGGCAGTTATTTTGATATTCATGATATTAAACTCCCCTCAGATGTTACATCATTTTTTGGTAAGTAATCACTTAAAAAATGCTAAATTTAATGTACTTATAGCTATGCAAGTTACTTATTTGCATTGAAGTAAGAAATTAATCGTTGGCACATATCATTCCAGCTCTGGGTTGTACTGGCTATCTTTGTAATGGCTACAAGTCTGAGGATGTATGCCACTTGTCAACAGCTTCAAGCACAGGCTAGGGCTCATGCTGCAGCAGCCTCTGGGTTGCTTGGCCATACTGAACTCCGTCTTCACATGCCACCATCGATTGCAATTGCAACTAGAGGAAGATTGCAGGGTCTTAGACTTCAGCTTGCCCTTCTTGACCGTGAATTTGATGAGCTAGGTATTATGTTTATGATTTGTACCTTTGAATGTGTATTTTGATATCTTTTCAGTTGAAAAGGCCCTAGATGGGTGCTGAAAGCAGATGAAGGCTTATATTGCTCTATTTTGTTAAGTTCTTTTTTTTAATTTTGTTGCAGATTATGATACTTTGAGAGCTCTGGACACTGATACTGCTCCTAGTACTCGTTCAATGACTGAGGAAGAGATAAATGCCTTGCCTATTCACAATTATAAAGTTCCAGTCCCACCAAAGTGAGTTGTAATGGTTTCTTAATAAATAAATAAAATGATAGTGATAATGAATCAGAAGAAAGGCTAGCTGCATAAACTTGCATTTTTTCCGTTTCTATTTTTTCTTTTCCTGAAGCTCACTGTTTGGAGGGTCAGTTGACCCTATTCTAACTGTTCCGTAAAAAGCACTGACTTATGATAGAGATGGGTAACTTTAAAGTCCACACTCCTTAGTATTCTGGTTTAGAAAACCATTGAATATGGAGCATAAATCATGGTCCATGGAGAAACGGGCAGGCCTCGGTGAAGCTGTTAAGGTTGACTTTGCCAGAGGTGTGTGGAGACAAGCAGTTGTGACTCTAATTAGAAAACTAAATAGTTGTTGCTAATTTTCATCCTACATTTGTGGTAAAATAGATCATGTACAAGAAACATAATCACTGGGTAGTAGAATCAGGATCTTGAAGGGATGATCTTTACTCATTGCGTACTAGATGACATTTGTGAAAAGGGGCTGTGCTGTTATATCGTTGCTCAGGAATCATTACTTAATAAAAGCTTATTGAGTAAAGTGCATTTGGTAGTCTTTTTTTATATATATATTAGGGTTCTCAAGCTAGTTTAAGTGGTTTACAGGACTAGTTTCCTCCTTTGTGTGCATTTGCATTTATGTGAAGTGCTAAACCATAATAAATAATCTGATACAATTTGTTGTGTTAACAGAGATGGCTCAGCTGGTCTGGCATCCTCTTCAGGTGCAGCTGAGGTAAATATCTGTTAACTGTCTCTGCTTTTGGTTTGTTTAGCTTTACTAGCCTATGTTATGTTAATAATGATGTAAATGTGTTGCCTGGTTTTACTATTGGTTGTTAGTTTTATATACTACTGGTGGTCTATGTAGATTTTACTGCCTCTCATAAATACTTTAGACAATGCCCCGAGATATAGATTGCAAACTATTCGATAATCCTAAAATGATGTCCTATTCATTCTCCATTGATATGCTTTTGAAGAAAAGAGATATATATGATTCTTTTAACCTATGATGTTTATGGTGTCTTGTGTAATTAAAAAAAGTGAGTATTTTTGTATACTCTACAAAAATCTTGGGATAAATTGCCCCCACTTGATGGCTTCCATACTTATTCCTGGAAGGGAACGGTTTTTTGTTTCTTTATTTAATGGTCAATCAGATTAAGCAAGAATCTGGAGGAACAGAGGCAGGTATCGGAGGTGCAGAAGATGAGCTGACATGTACTATATGCCTGGACCAAGTTAAGAGGGGGGAGCTTGTTCGTAGCTTACCATGCTTGCATCAGGTTTTATCACTGCCCACCTTTTCCTTTCTTCCTTGTTTTTTAAAATTATTTAGCCTAGTGGAGGCTAGTACTTATCTCTCATTATCACATTTATTCTGTGATAATCATTAGCTAGTGATTCAAATAAATTTGTCAGTGTCTTAGTTTTTTCGTCATACCATTCTAGTAAAATGATTAAAATCCATTAGAACTACTCAATTTTGTCTCACCCGTATACTTAACTAATTCACAATTATTCCAACTCTTTCAGTGAGCTATTTCAATCAAAGAAGACTGTTTTGTTGTAGTAATTAGTGTAATTTATATTACCTATCATAAATGACTGTTTTACTTTTTGTCCAGTTTCATGCCAACTGCATTGATCCATGGCTCCGGCAACAAGGGACATGTCCTGTGTGCAAATTAAGGATTGGGTCGGGAAGTGGGGGAAGCAGGGAGAGCGAATCAGATGGTTCAGATATTGCATGATCTGATGGTTTAGATATGGCTGTAAAATGCATAATGTGATGCCTTTACTTGTATGTTCATGGAAACAAGTATATATGTATGTATATATTATTCAGTATTGGCGTATATAATGAGCTTGGCATAAGTATATGATTGTATTCTAGTCCATGTTTACTTATTCCCAGAATTCTTACCGAGACATGTGTATCTGCTGATATATAAATAAGCATTACAAATGTTATTATGTGCATGTGATACTACTTATCTTTTATCTTACACCAACATTTTTCTTTTTGAGGAGCATTTAAGTTAAGACATCTCCATCCTTAAGAGTGGTCTATGTCAGTCAAATTTTAAAACCAGGGAATTGTTACTGCTTATTGGTTTTGTACTTTAACCAAAACCTATTCTGCAGTTATTAAACTCATATAAATTATTGTGTATGTATATATTCCATAGTTCTAGGATATAACTAGATTCAGCCACCGTCTGATGAAATATAGAACTGAATGCAAAAAAGCCAAAAAAATTATAGTATTTAATTTAATAACGCATGATTCCAAAATGCAATATTATAGCCCATATAACATTTAAAAAAAAAATATTTTGATAAACTTTGGCCAGATTCAATGATGAAGAAGTATTGTATTTTTCCATTCAATCTGAAGGCAAAAAGCATCACGTTTTTTCTTGGTCAGACACAAACAGGTACAAAATGAAATCTCTACTGTGCTGTTCGGGATGAATGGAATCGGTAACTCATTGACAAAATATAGAGATCTTGTCACGACTTCTTGTTTTCTATAGTTCGATATTATGAATTAAAAATTATGTATCACAAATATATTAACTTTCCTTATGCATTATAAAGTTCCACGTTATCTCGAAGTAGTTTATATAAATTTTCTTAATCCATTAAGAGGATTTTAAAAATAAACGTGATGGAATTGAGTTTGAAATCTAAAAAGAATAATATCTTATATGATGATGCTAAGAGTACAAACACTATTCACTCGTCTAATCAATTAATATAATATGAAAATGTAGAGATCAAGAATGTACGTAGAATAGCGTACAACATAAGAAGAAAAATCACATACAAATTTACGTGGTTTTGATTATAACCAATCCATGTTCATGACAAAGTTCATTATTAAAATTTCTAAGATTTACAATTCCGAAATTTCTTTATAAATATTCACATTGAAACTGTAAATTTTGATGTTAGACATTTGTACAAAATAAAATAGCATTGTTTTCTCTTTCAAATCCTCACGCTTTTCTAAAACGCTAATTCTCTTAGAAATTCTCACGCTTCACTCTTCCCTATACTGCAAAACAAAATCTTACCTTTAATGTTTTTCACCATTTCAGTAACTTTAGACATGACGTAATGGAAAGCTGTTTTTTAGTTCGGTGGAAATGGCGCTGCAAAATAACATTACGTGTCAACAGTTATATGAAAATTAGACAGAAAATTAAACTAAAAAAATAACAGTTATATAACTTACACTGATACCCATCATCATGATCTTAAAACACTAGACGATCTAACACCTTTAGTATAGGAAAACTTGAATTTGGATTTTATTTTAAACAATCTTAACCTTATTGAATGATTTTGCATAATGGTGAAACCTTGAAAACTAACTGGTGGCGAAGTTTCACGCTTCAATTTCTTTGCATGCAGTTCTGAATAATATAATGCATACAAGGTACGTTAAAGGTACATCTAAATTCAGCTATTTGCCAATGAAGGGTGAGTTATGAGGGTCCGAAAAAGCTCAATTTATATCGAACTTGTTAGATTGTTGTCAATGTTGATTTGATTATTTTGGCTTTGTAATGAATCTTTCTATCTTAGTGATTAAGCCTATGATTGAAACGTTGATCCAATCCAAGACTTAATTAACCAGGAACCTAATCTCTGCTAAGTTGATTATTGCTCATTTGTTTTGGTGGCTAAAAGAAAAAGTTGGATCACATGTCCTTTTCCTTCTCTGTGGCTCTAAGTCACTTGCTTACGGTACTGTTCAGTTGATAAGTGTGCCATCACCACCAAGCACACCCAATTAACCATGATTAATGGGACTTCACCTGAAATTATTTTTTTCAGAACCATTTTAAAATTATATGTGTAGCAATCTAAGTGTGGCTTAGTTAGCAAGCCTTAACGGTTGATTTTAACATTACTCTTAAACGAATTTTGTTGGAGACCACTTCGTAAAACAAACAGTTAAAAAAGTCTAAATATCAGATGTTGGGTGCACATGGAGAAGAACCTGTAATTAAGGAGTACGAAACCAGGTACGTAAATGAGACAAAACATGTTGAATAAAATTAACTTTAGTGACACTCCAAAGTATAAGAAAAAATGGGACCATACAGCGTAGGTGAAAATCAATCCTCTTCGGCATGCTTCGTTCTGAAACATGGGTACACTCATCAGATAAATCTATTCGACCAAACATTAATTTCTGGTTTATATCTCTACCTCTATATATACACCTTTGTTTAGCATGCAGCTAATTGTGATTAATATTTCCAAACTCACCCACTCAGGCCTAAAACACGATATTGGTGCAAGCAGAGACAAAATGGTCACAGCTGTTCCTTCATCACCAACACTTTTTGTGGCGTTCCTCTTTGTCACAAGCTTCCTTGTTCTCGCCACTAGTTCAAAGCATGGAAGCGTTACAAGGCACTACAAGTTTGATGTGAGCATTATATACAGACATATGTAAACATATATTTTTCTAGTAAGAGGTCTAAAGTGAAACTAGTTAGTGAGAGTTCTAAAGTGTAATGAGTTATCTTTACCACTCAATGCAGCTAAACTTTATAAACTAGTGGTCTAAATTCCTACCAAGTTGTATGCCTTTCTGCAGAAAAAAAGGTGATATGAATATTTACTTTATTATATTTCCAGATAAGGTTGAGAAATGTTACGAGGCTGTGCCACACAAAGAGCATTGTTACAGTGAACGGAAAGTTCCCTGGTCCTAGAGTTGCTGCAAGAGAAGGTGACAGAATTGTGGTTAAGGTGGTCAATCATGTTCCGAACAATGTCACCATACACTGGTATATATGATCTTAACTCTCTAAAACTAATAATTTTGCATTAGTTATTCTACGCTACGTTTTTGTGCTATAGCTAATATATGTCCATGCATGCAATGGATTATTGTGTGGCTAGAAACTAACATATGTATCCTCTTGACAATATTGGTTTGGATGACAACAAGAATAGGCATGGAGTGAGACAGCTTCGAAGTGGATGGGCAGATGGCCCATCTTACATAACTCAGTGTCCCATTCAAACTGGCCAGAGTTATGTGTACAACTTCACCATTGATGGACAAAGAGGAACCCTCTTCTGGCATGCTCACATCTCATGGTTAAGAGCCACTCTCTATGGACCTCTTATCCTCCTCCCTAGGAGCAATGAATCTTACCCATTTGAAAACCCGTACAAGGAAGTTCCCATTCTCTTTGGTACAGGCCTCAAACCATTATCATATCCGTGTTGATATGTTGACAAACCTGCTGCATCAGATTACAACTATAAAGTTACAATTTTAAAATTTTATTAGCTTTCAAGATACTATTTTCGAAGTAATATTTTCCTTTACACAATCATTTATTCTTCTTAAAAAAGGACAATGATTGAACAAAAGAAAACTTTCTGATGTGTATTGCTTTAATGATTGAACCACATAGGTGAGTGGTGGAACGCAGATCCAGAGGCTGTTATTGCACAAGCCCTTCAGTCAGGGGCTGGTCCAAATGTTTCAGATGCCCACACCTTTAACGGATTTCCTGGACCCCTCTACAATTGCTCCAATAATGGTAAAAGCTTGTTGAAGCTACATTAACTAGCTCTGATCCACTGAAGAAAAAAATCTACTTTTACGCAAAAACAAAACAAGTCTCAATTTTGTTTGTACAAAATAAACTGGCTAGTAGTGATAATATGAGATTATTCATTAAGTTGCTAATGACTTAGTGAGGTTTTGACTTTTGACGTGCATGGTGGACAGAGACAGAGACAGAGACGTTCAGGTTAAAGGTGAAACCAGGGAAGACATACCTTCTTCGTTTGATCAATGCTGCACTCAATGACGAGCTCTTTTTCAGCATTGCAAATCACACCCTGGTGATTGTTGAAGCTGATGCTACTTACGTTAAACCTTTTGAGTCCAAGATCATAGTCCTAGGACCGGGACAAACCTCAAATGTTCTGTTGAAGACAAAACCTGAGTACCCAAATGCCACTTTCTTCATGCTAGCAAGGCCATATTTCACTGGCATGGGCACTTTCGACAATTCCACAGTTGCTGGCATTCTAGAGTACAAGAAGCCACTTGCTCCCAAAAACATTCCCACTTTTAAACCCTCCCTTCCAGCCATCAACGACACTTCCTTCGTTGCCAACTTCTCAAGCAAATTTCGCAGTTTGAACACTGCCAAGTACCCTGCCAAGGTACCTCAAAAAGTTGACAAGAGCTTTTTCTTCACGGTTGGACTTGGAACAAGTCCCTGCCCCAAAAACCAAACATGCCAAGGACCAAACAACAGTTCAAAATTTGCAGCCTCGATGAACAATATATCTTTCACTCTTCCTTCTGTAGCACTTCTTCAGCAACATTTCTTTGGGCAGGCTAATAACGGCATTTACACCACTGATTTTCCTGCTGTGCCACTGAGGACATTCAACTACACGGGGACCCCACCTAACAACACAAGGGTCACCAATGGAACCAAGACTGTGGTCATACTCTTTAACACAAAGGTGCAAGTGGTGCTTCAGGATACTAGCATTTTAGGAGCTGAGAGCCACCCTTTGCACCTTCATGGCTTTAATTTCTATGTCGTGGGTCAAGGCTTTGGGAACTTTAATCCCATCACTGACCCTCCAAACTTCAATCTGGTTGACCCCGTTGAAAGGAACACTGTTGGTGTGCCCTCTGGTGGTTGGGTTGCAATCCGATTTCTTGCTGACAACCCAGGTGATACTGTCACTTTCTATCTGCTTTCTATTTTTATACATTTCAACATAAAACTTTGAATCAACAAAAACTATTGATTTACTGTTTTTTACTATCCATACAAATATTTGAAAACATGATACCAAATAAGAATAAAGTCACAGTTTTCTAATCAGATTTGAAATTTTACTTTCATAATTTATGTTGAAAACGTATAAACTTTTATAACTGAACTATCTAGTTAAGACTTCAGTTCTGATTAAAAAGTCATACTAAATAAAATTAAGACAGTGCATATAAATTTTGTTTAATTTATCTTTATCTTTTTGGATGATATGATTTAATTTAATGTGTATGATGAAACAGGTGTGTGGCTGATGCACTGTCACTTTGATGTGCACCTTAGTTGGGGGTTGAGGATGGCTTGGATTGTTGAGGATGGGAAGCTCCCTAATCAGAAGTTGCCTCCTCCACCAGCTGATCTGCCCAAGTGTTGATCATGGTTTCTGTCAATTTTTCCTTTCTATTTGATTTTCCAGTTCTAAGTTAATTAATTTCCGGATTTTTGGTTTGCCTACTATGAAGGAGTATTGAAAGAGTGAAGAGTCACCAGCTTAATAACCATTTCAGTTTTTCTTTCTTTCTATCATCCAGACACCTTCTGGATCATTTTTCTGTACTTCCACTCCACCTGATTTTCTTGTGCTAATAAAATAGGTGCGTATAGAGTTATAGCACCCAGAATATGAATGTATTTACCTTTCAAAATCTAATAAAAACTTACCTTCATTGAAATAATGTATTTTACTTTTCATTTTTATAATCAAACAAGGAACTCCTCCATTAATGTTGTCTCGAATGACCGTAATGCATAAGCAGAAATTTCTTTCTCAAGGTTAACCGCTAATAATTTATGCTTATTTGTCTTGCTCCTATATCTCCAAAGGTTAGTGGCCTCCAGCTAATTAAAGATTCACTGTTCATGTTTGGTGACAAATGATTATGTGCATGTTTAGAAAAAAATGTTACTGCAACTAGTTTTTTTTTATAAAAAAAAGCAACAACAGTGTTGCTTTTGTTTTAATGCGTGAAGTTTTTTCTCTTCAAACGCCTTTTTAAACATATTGTATGGTTCACTAATTTTTGTTTACCTATAAATACAAAATAATAAATAATTGTTAAGAGTTTATGTAAATACAATAATGCACACATCAAGAAAGATTTGAATTTGTAGCATTTACATTTTACATTAATTGAATATAATAGACTTATAAGGTGAGATTAACTTGTGTGAGATTATGTATATTTATGAATGGTTCGATAGTGGGTGACCTGATACACCTAACAACTCTTACTAGGATAATCTCTAAATGACTCTGATACTATATTAAAAAGTGGATTTTAAGCCTAACTCAACCTTATAAAACCGGCTTACATGCTGAGATTTACACCACTTATATATTTTGAAATGTCTTTATGTCTAGTGGATGTGATTTCATTTGGGTGAAATCTTGCAAATAAAACCTAACTATGGTTAATGTACTAATTGCACCTAAACTAAGCTCTTTACTATAACTAACTTCAGATTTCAAATTTCCCCTTTAGGAAAGGGAAAAAAAAGGAAGAATCCTTCAAAAATCAGTTTTTAACATTTTGAACAAAAGAGTCAGACGTTACTTTTGTTTTTTTATGGGAAAAACGAAGTAAGAATGTGGCTTGCAGTTTCAATGCAGATCCAAGTGCTATTAAATAGTAATAATGAGTTGAAGCAGTTGAATTAAATATCCCTATGCTTTACCATAAAGAAAACAAACCTTTCCTTCTACAACGCACCAATATATATATAGCGAAAGAGGAAATATGGAGAAGTTAGGAGTCAGAGGTGGGATTTAATACAGGAGAGCCTTTTGAGGATCCTTAACCAAAAATGAAGCATGATTATAGTTTAGTTATCATTGTTTAACAATAATCTAAACAGGTTTAATCAAGATTAGATGAACATTAGCCGAGGGTGTAGATTTTTTTTTCATACAATTATATAATTATATAAGTACACTGATTCTGAGAGAGTAAAGTTTCAATTTGATAATGCACTTAACAAAAGCTAATTATTATGCAGAGTAAGGAGATAAAACTTCAATTCCGATGAAGGAACACCATCAACACTTTCTGTGATATTATATTTAAGCTTTGTCTTTATACTTTTTTTTCATAAAATTTAATCTCATGTAGTCGAAAACTAATAGTTCTAGAGATATTAAGATGCCGAGATGAGTTTTGTGTTTGTTAATGATCAGAAATTGAATCCCTGAATGAAGGTAGACTAATACTTAAACGAAGTTGTGTTTTTTCTGTGTCATAGATATATAGGTATATATATACACAGAGAGAGAGAGGAGAGTGAGACACATATGCTTCAAGCATCAAGCAAATTAATCTTATGACTCACCTTGTGCAATTGGTAATTACAAAACGAATATATTCCAAGAAGAAGAAAAATCAGATCCCTTCAGCATTTTGCTACTATAACCATAACATAAGAATCTGAAAAGGGATCTGTGGTTCCTTCATGAATCTCCATGCTTGTGCCAGCAAACTAACATGGCTACACACCTCCTCATGATGTAAAATCTGGCTTTGTGTTCCTTAGCTAAGCTGGTGCATTTTTTTCCAATGGAGGGGTTCTTCTGTGAGAAGCTCCTAGGAATACTGGTTTTGGAAGTGGAGGAACTCTTTTGGGATAAGCTCCTCAAGAGAGGAGAGTTTGAAGAAGAGCTTCTTGTTGAGCAACTCCTTGAGAACAATGACTTGGTGGATGATGTGCTTGCCTGGCTGCTGCAACCTGCTTCCTTCTTTGACACCTTCCACTTTTCATCCATCAAAAACCAAGCAACAGTATATCTAGAACTAGCTATGACAGGGAGTGTGAGAGTGTGTGTGAGAGAGAGGAGAAAAGGTGAAAATCTGATAGGAGTGAAGAAAGTTGGATGCAGTGGGACTGTGTAGTGTATAAAAAAAGGTTCCTAGAGAGATCATAAAAAATTCTTGATGAGATTCGATGTTATAATGAGCTAATTAAATATTAAATATACATATCAGATACATGCCTCTACATACTCATCATCATATTATAACATTAGTTTTATGAGTCACCCAAAACAAAGATATGTTGAATGATAAATCATACTCATACTCCTAAAACAAACAGCATCTTAAGCATTTCCTTTCTCTCTGTCTCATGTTTTTTCTCCACTTTCTCCATTACTTTTCACTGTGTGTTAGACTGTGTTAGCCGGGCTGGAATTTGGAAAGGGGAAATGTGTGCTTTTGGTTGATACAGTTGTTTTGGGACTAATGCAGGAAACACTGTCCCTAAGAATTGCCTCATCAAATATGCACTTATTTTTTCCCCTTGGTGACAAACCTCTTGTCTGGTTCTAAAATGGGAAATTATTTATTACAAATGGTCCATTGTAGTTTGTACATTTATATTGGCTGGTGATATTTATGCACACGCATCTTACAAATGCAGGACCTGAACCATTTGTTCAAGATACTCCTCCTTCACCACAAAATATGCAACAAATGAAGCAACCTTGACACTGATAAATAAGCAACATCCATTGTAGTCAAAAAGTGTGTTTGAATTAGATGTCATAATGAGTAGCTTAAGAGCATTGTTGTGTTGTTCATGATCCGTGTCTTATTGGTATGAACGTGACTAGTAGTGTTTGTCTGGTCAATTATTGTCACTGATGAAAACGGTTTTGAAACTGACTACAAATACAATGATGCTATGCAAAAGAAGACAATATACTCCTTAAACAATATTTCAACTCTCACCCTGTTGTTTAATTTTCAAAATTAGTGTGAAAGGGAGAGAGATAGTTTATTGGCAAGTGGGTGATTTGGTCAATCAATTTATGATTACAGCAATAACAAAAAACTTCATTCTGCTTCCTGATTCGGTGCTAAAGCATCTTTTTCTCCTTTCTACCTCTGATATAGATATAGACATAGGTTTCAAAATTTTCCACTCTGAAAAAATAAGCATCACTTGCAGAACCTACAAACCGATCCTGCCAATAATTTCGTGACAATCACAAACTCTGCAAACTATATTCTAGGATTTAATAACACCCTTATTATTGAATTGGTTAATTTATTTATTGGAGGTATCGTGTATGGATTCACAGGCACATGACAACAACGTAGCAAGAACAGTAGTCATCAGATTCCAAATTTTCACTCTCAAAATTTTGACTGAATTTAATATTTTCAACCAGAGACTCCTGCTGAACCTAACACATTGATTTGTGTTCTTTTTCATTTTTTACTAATATCTTAATTGAATTTGCCACACTCGTTTATGCGGCTATAAATATGTCAACATTGTCAAATTAACAAGAAAAATGGATCCTAATGCAGTCAGCGATTATATTGCGAGAAAATCTTTAAAAACTACCCTTGAAAATTCAAAACATCATTCGACTTGAGTAATAAGACCTTTTCTTCCTCCATCCCATGTTTTCCAATTGCACCCTAATAAATTTCAAAATTCCAAGTTTACCCTTATGGAAAAAAAAATATTACGGTGGACATTGAGTGGGTTGGTGTTGGAGTGTTTGGATACATTTGTGAAGGTTGTGTGCTTGGGTGATGGTGTTGATGTTGTGATTTTGACGAAATTTTGTTTTTCTTTTAATTTTTTTCAATTTAGTTTTAAATTGTTTTTATTATGCAATTCAAAATGTAAAACATAATAATTTTATATTATGAAAGAAAATATTTGTATTCTAAAATATACAATTCAAAATATAATATTTTAGATAGTACATTTTTTAATACAAATTATTTTAAATGATATGTTTTGGAATACAACTTTTGTATTTCATTGTAGGTTTGGAAATGCAAATTTTGTATTTTGCATTCTGAAAAATACAAAGTTTTTTATTTTTTATTTATTTATTGATAGTGTAATTGTTATGTGAAGTATTATATTTTCAATTTTAATCAAATTTAAATTATTTGATGCAGTAGATAAGTTATTAAACATGAATGAGTCGAATATAATGATGAAGTTTGTCGTAAAAGAAGAATTCGGTGAAGGAAATTCCATTCACTATTTTACAACACATAAAATAGGTATAATTGAATTTATTTGTATTAATTTTTATTTTAAGGTTTGACAAAATAATTAAGAAAGATATATCTATTATTTTATATTGTATCATGAAATCTTGTTTTGTAAGTCCACCTGCTATAGCAAATAATAATAAAATTAAAATGATGAAAGTATTTTATCTTAATTTTGTTTTTTTAATGGTTGATTTTAAACTGTCCTGATACATTTGCAAGATAACCGAATGTTTTCTGAATTTGTTCTGTTGGAGAAAAAGGACCACTACATCAATTTGTACTTAGTCTAATTTGCGAGCTATATTACTCTCCCTCTACATTTTCTTTTCTTTCTTGAAATTGTTTAGTCCGACCAAGAAATCATTTATCTCCAGGAGCATGAATTTTTCAAGGATTGCGCGTTCTCTATCGCGCTCATCAAGAGTATGCTTCTACTTTCCCTTCAATTCAATTGATTTTTTTGCTAACAGTCATAAAGGGGCTAATTTTTATGCTTGGGGTGACAGAATTTGTCACAAGGTAACGGGAGATTGGGAACCCTTATAGGAATACCACGGACGAATGCGTGTTCTGATGGAGCGGAATCGGTATTAGGGTTTTTTAGAAGCTATGTTTCTTCTGCCAGAGCTTCCAGTTACCGAATCTTTTCCAATTTACCTGATTTTAAATCCGCTGCTGCAAACCCTAGGGTTCGCCGATTGTTTTCCAGTGAAGCCCCAAAGAAAAAGAGTGAGTTTTACCGGGCATGATGTCTGTTGTGCATGAGATTGAAGGTCTCAAATAATTTTAAGAACTGAACTCAGTTCTTTATTTGTTTGGCAGATTATGAAAAGTTTTATCCCAAAGAAAAGAAGGAAACTCCGAAGGAAAATGACAAAAAATATGATTCTAAAGGTAAACATATAATCTCTTTTGTACACCCTGTTATCTTCTGAAATAGGAAGATAACTGTGATAACTGGTGTAATGAGTAAAGTGGATTCTGTATTTCTTGTAATTTATATGTTGAACTAGTTTTGTGCATGAAAGTTGATTAAGTAGTTTTGGTGTGTTTTGGGTTGTAAATACTCGAGGGAGGTTTATGCGTGTTTGACGAGTTGATTTATTTGTCTATTGCCAGTGTAGATTTTTTAGTGTTGGTCTTTAATGCATGAACTTTCTTTCTTTATGATGAGAATCATGTAGGATTCAATTCTATTGTCCATAGCCAGGGCTCTATTTTCTTTAAACTTCAAACTTCAATTACAACTTTACTGTGTATGGGGCATTTTGGGTTTTGAGTTCCAATCCCAAAATATGTTCTCTATCTCTCAGTGGCTGCATTGATTACTTGGTGATCTGTATGTTTTTGTCCAAGAATTAATCGTATAACTGTATTCCCGTTTGCCGAAAGGGTACCACTGACAACTTTTAATGCCTGCATCTCTATTTAACTTCAGACAACTCCAATGCAAACACAGATGGTAATGGAAATTTTCAGGAAGCTTTCATGAAGCAAGTTCAAAATATAATCACCCCATTATTGGTCTTGGGGCTATTTCTTACAACCTTTTCTAATAGTCCCCGTGAACAGCAGGAGGTAATCACAACTTCTTTGTATTAGCACGACCAGTCCTTGTTTTAATTTGCTTGTGAGGGTGAATTTGGGTTAAGAACTCAATATATGAATATTATCTGTATTCTAGATGATGAAGATGAATGCAATGGTTTCAAATGCATGAGAAGTGAACTTTGTACCATATGACTCCTCAATTATCTTAATTTTATTGGTAAAGGGGGGAAATGGAAATATAAGACAGATTATGAGATATAATATTTTGAGTTCTGTATTGTTTATTATAATACTGTATTTTCTGAGACTCATCTAGTACTTTCTTAGGCATCGCTCTACAGTTTCTTCTCTTCTTTCTTGCCCCCCTCTTGTTTAAGTACTTTTATATTAATTGATTAAATTAAATTCAGGTTAGTTAGTAATTATAATTTTTCTTATGCCAAAGTTTCCTTTCGCGACTGCAAATGTGTAAATATCTGTAAGATGAGCTTTGTGCTGTAGCTCTCTGAAAGAACTCTATTAGGATAGGCTTTCATATCCCATTGCATTCTAGCATCTACTTGCAAGTCTTTAACTGGATTGGTTTTTTAACAATGGTTGATATTTTTCTAGATCTCACTTGCTCAGAGGGTGTCTTTGGATTATTTTAGGATGTGAATTCAACCATGTACCTTTTGGCTATGGTTTCTTTTGTTTCATTGTTATCATCCTTCTGCAATTGACCAAAAATTGATTCTTCGCAGATTAGCTTTCAGGAATTTAAAAATAAGCTTTTGGAACCGGGATTAGTAGACCATATTGTTGTCTCAAACAAATCGGTTGCCAAAGTATATTTAAGGAACTCTCCTCGCAACCAAACAGATAGTGAAGTAGTCCAAGGGACCCTGCCTGCAATAGAATATGGAGGTCAGTATAAATATTATTTTAATATTGGAAGTGTTGAGTCTTTTGAGGAGAAGCTACAGGAAGCGCAAGAAGCTCTTGGCATAGACTCTCATGATTTTGTGCCTGTAACATATTCTGCTGAGATGGTTTGGTACCAGGAACTCATGAAATTTGCTCCAACACTGTTATTGTTGGGATCTCTCTTGTATATGGGAAGGAGAATGCAAGGTGGACTTGGTGTTAATGGAGGTGGTGGCGGTGGAGCTCGTGGAATATTCAACATAGGAAAAGCCCATGTTACAAAAGTAGACAAAAATACTAAAAATAAGGTTGGGAGATTTCTGTTTCTGATGTTTTTTTCTATTTGTTTTAAATAGCATGTCCAGTTTTAATTATTTCCTCTAGGGGAGTAGCGTTGGTAAGTGACTTGGCAATAAGTTCATTTAAAAAAAATATTTATATTCTATTTTTTTTATTTCGTTTAGATCTATTTTAAAGATGTTGCTGGCTGTGATGAGGCAAAACTTGAAATTATGGAGTTTGTCCACTTCCTCAAGAACCCAAAGAAATATGAAGAACTAGGTGCAAAAATTCCAAAAGGTGCTCTCTTGGTCGGTCCTCCAGGTACAGGAAAAACACTTTTAGCAAAAGCAACTGCAGGGGAGTCTGGGGTGCCATTTCTTTCTATATCTGGTTCTGAATTCATGGAAATGTTTGTTGGTGTTGGACCGTCAAGGGTGAGAAATTTGTTTCTGGAAGCAAGGCAGTGTGCTCCTAGTATAATATTTATTGATGAGATTGATGCAATTGGTCGAGCAAGGGGGCGTGGTGGTTTTTCTGGTTCAAATGATGAGCGTGAAAGTACATTGAATCAATTGTTGGTGGAGATGGATGGGTTTGGAACCACTTCTGGGGTTGTTGTTTTGGCAGGAACGAATAGGCCTGATATCTTAGATAAAGCACTTCTTAGGCCTGGACGATTTGACCGCCAAATAGCAATTGACAAACCTGACATTAAAGGCCGTGACCAGATATTTCAGATCTACTTGAAGAAGATCAAACTTGACCATGAACCTTCGTATTATTCTCAAAGGCTTGCAGCCCTTACTCCTGGATTTGCTGGAGCAGACATTGCTAATGTCTGCAATGAAGCAGCTCTGATTGCTGCAAGATGTGAGGTGACACAAGTCACAATGGACCATTTTGAATCAGCCATCGATAGGATCATTGGTGGTTTGGAAAAGAAGAACAAGGTATGTCTTTATAAGTTTTTATATTCTATCTAGGTAGGCTTGTGAGTGGAAGGATGGAGCTGGATGTTTTAGTTTATAGAATTAAAAGTCTTGCATATTGTAGGAAGTAGTATGGAGATATTATAAGAGAGCTGGATGTTTTAAGTTTAGTTTAATACATTAATGATCCCATGATATCAATAATGGTTGGCCTGGCTGCTATTGCAGCGAAGCGGGGCTGAGTGCAGTGGTGAGGCACCACAAATTTGTTGAGTTGCGTTATGGAGTCATGGGTCCTTAGGGTTTCATGATGGACTGTTTCTTCCTGCACCTCCATATCTTCTTCTGCCACCTCCATACACAACATGAAAATACATTTTTATCCTTCTTGTGTCACCTCCATAGAGTAGTTTCCGGATTAATCCGGAAACTCATTTGAAAAAAGACTTCCGAATTACATAATTCGGAGTCTAAATAAGACTTCCGGATTATGTAATCCGGAAAGTAATCATGCATCTGAAAAAAAAGGCTTCCGGATTATGTAATCCGAAAGCTAATTACAAATTTGAAAAAATGAATTTTGGATTACATAATCCGGAATATTATAGAGGGACATTTTTGGAAATTTGAAAATTTATGGAGGTGAGAGAAGAAGGTATGGAGGTGCAGGAAGAAACAGTCTTCGTGATGTAGTACTATCATTTCTCATCCGTTGGGCCTTGGTCCTCAATTTGAGTCCAGCATTATATTTTCACGGGAGCTGCTTTTTAACGTATAATTTGTGGATAGTTATTTACAGTATAAAATAATAAACTAAATAATACTAATATAATAGCATTAATAATATATATAAAAAATATTTAAAAACCATTACTTATGATATAAGCATAAAGCATAAAATGTAATATAATAAAAATAGTAGTAATAAAAGTATAATAAATAACTTATTGTAGTAATAAAAACTAAATTATACTATATAAGGTAATAAGCTGAATAATAAAATTTTAAATAATATAGTAATAATAGTAAATATGTATGCAATATATATCATAAATACAAATTAATGTACACACACACACACATATATATATATATATACATATATTAAAAGATCAATAAAAATTTAGAATAACGGTCATCCACTATCTCACTTTTAGGGTTGGCCTCTTTGGAGTCTGGGAATGGCAACTATGAACCCTAACATATTGTTAAATTTCAACTAGAGTAGAAAAGTTTGGGATGTTCAGTCTTGTAAAATGTTATTCTTTTTATATGTAATTCTTTAATTACACATATAATTCTGTTTATCTAATAAACGTGCTAATGAATGAGGATGATATTTCTATAACCTGAGACAAAAAAGGTGAATTAAATATAGTTAGCGGTTCTCTTAATTCATAGTCAATATACTCTGATTTCCTCTCCTCTATAGGGTGTGGAAAAGCTTTTCTTTGTGTCCTGAACAATATGATGTATGCTGAATCTAGTGCCCTTTCATTTTTATGTTTGAAAGGACCGACCGACTGATATACTCAGGGTCCTTTTGTCTGTCTGTTTCTAATCTGCAGAAATAATTTATCTTAGAATTTTGTTGAGTTAAAACTTCATGATGCTGAAGTTGGTATGCTACTTTGAATTGAAAATGTTAAAGGGGATTTGAAACTCCCTTTGCCTTTTCCGTTATTGTTTAGTGTTTCTCTAATACCTAGGTTTCCTAACCAGGTAATAAGCAAGGTGGAAAGGCACACTGTCGCTTACCACGAATCAGGCCATGCTGTTGCGGGTTGGTTCTTGGAACACGCTGAGCCCTTGTTAAAAGTAACTATCGTTCCACGTGGCTCAGCAGCTCTTGGATTTGCACAATATGTTCCAAGCGAAAACCTTCTCATGACAAAGGAGCAGCTTTTCGATATGACTTGCATGACACTTGGTGGTCGGGCTGCTGAGCAGGTAGTTTTGTCATTTTTGTTGACTTTTTTGCTCTCTTCTGATTCTCTTCTATATTTTTTGCTGTATGGCTATTTCTTTGTATCTTGAAAGAATTCTATGTCTTTCAGGTGTAAATCTTGTTACTGCTTTACTTTACGTTGTCTAATGCTTTTTATCCTATGCTTGATGCTTGACAATAAGGGTGGGCAAAAAATCCAAATTACAAAATTCAATAAATAATTATCCAAATCCATATTAGTTTTAATCCATTTAAATGGATTTATCTCAAATCCAAATCCATATTTTTGGATTTTAAATCCAATCCATTTAATTGGATATGGATTAGATATAGATTAGATACATTTTTGGATTATCCAAATTG
>Ga0123342_1002638_pt1 | contig 29595 bp, 24 predicted proteins | sample Turbeawhitnodule_FD_89960 | JGI IMG/M metagenome (GOLD analysis project Ga0123342, IMG submission 89960) | Root nodule microbial communities of legume samples collected from Mexico - Turtle bean Mexico white nodule | ecosystem: Host-associated > Plants > Roots > Nodule | place: Mexico: Nepantla... | reverse complement strand
TAAATGTTCCATCCAACTATATTAAAGTCAAAGTCACCAATTGATAAAGGAAATATCACTTTAAGATACACCGATTATCTCCAAAGAAGTATAAGACAAGTCAAGTATGATTAAAATAGTTACCATCCAGTCTTCTTAAATTTTATTTTTTTTATAAATTATAATATGTGAGATGTGGTTAATAATAAATATTGAAAGACAATAAATCACATAATATATATATATATATAATTGTTTGGGGCTAATATTTCAAAATCTAATTTTATATACTCTTCTAATATTTTTTAAAAGAATTTACATAATAATCAACAAATATTGTTACAAAAATTAAAATTGTGTAGTCTTCTTATAAGGAGCTGATATAATAAGTGTTATCGGCTGAATAATTGATTCATTCTATTCGATCAAAAAATCCTTCCTCTTTCTCTCTTATCATTCAATCTTTCTCTCTTATCATTCAAACTTCGGTTATCGGTTGAAAGTGTACCTGCAAAATATTTTTCGATACTAAAGTAAGTATTCAAGTATAATTAATATAATAATAACGTATATTTATTTTGTTTGTTATGTTTATTTATATATTCATGATGGACGATGTTAATGTTAAACCATAATTAACCTCCATACTCATAAGAACATATTACTTAATTATTTTCATAGTTGAATATGTATTAATCATTATTTTTATCTTAATACTTTAGTATATGACCATCTATTGACATTCAATACCAGACAGAATTTTGAAATTGTCCTGTCCCTACAGGTATATGTGAAAAATTAAACTTTGTCCTTATACATAAATTGAAAAAATATTTTAAATTTTATTGTTAAAGGTTTATCACAAGTATAATATACTTGTTATTACAATGTTATCTAAAACTAGATACAAGGAGGATATCTTATTTTTGCTATTGATATTTTACTTTTGTAGCTATCAATATTATTTATCTCCTGTAATTTTATTTACATTTTTTAAATGACTGATAACTTCTAATAACACACCACAAACAACCCATTTTTATTATATAATTACAATTATTTTGTTTGAATCTTTTTATTTAAATTACAGAGTGTCTATTTTTCACTAGTTACTAATAATACAGGTGATGGATAATAAACCAAAGTCAAGAATATAATTTATTTGGTTTAGGTTTTACTTATTTTAAACTTTCAATGCTACTTTAATATTAAAAAAAAATAGTTTTATAAATAAAAAATAATTAGTCACTATATCAATTAAATTAAATACTGTTTTAGGAAAAAAATATTAATACTTAAAAAATATTGTACTAAAAATCTTATTAAGAAACAACTGTATCTAATTGTAGCAAACAATTATACCAATAAGAGTCACAAAAAATTAAGGAAAATTCACATTTAAAAGGACTGTTAAAGTTTAAATGTGTATTAAAACATCAAAATATATAGAAATAAGAATTTGACTAACATATAATCAAGAAAATCCCACAGATTTTTGGTTTTTTGATTTATTTTTAACCTAAAAGTGATGTAAAATTATGCACACATTTTCTACTCCTGGTGCTTCACTAATGTATTAGGCAATGTTGCTACGATGGTTGATTTGTTTGCTTTCTATTAGCATTGAATATTTTAAAACATTAATAACCTTAAAAATAATACTAATTACAAATTTTTTAATTACAATATATAAAGTCTTGTACTAGCAATGCTATCTATTAAAATTCTATATAAGTTATATTTTGTGCTTATTTTTAGAAAAAAAGATGTTTTTAAATTATTAAATTTAACTTAGAGACACAAATACAAATAAAAAAATGTTAATATATGAAATACACATTAAAAACTTTTAACTGAGAAAAATACATAGAATAAAAGTCTCTTTCAGTCTCCCATTTATGCATTTCAATATATAATATATAGTGATTGATATTTTTTTTTTCTTTCCATGAATGTGAATAATCTATAAGAATATTAAATTTAGCAAGAAATTATCAAACATTAGTTAAATTAATTCATAATTCGATGAATTATTTGACAACTTTGAGTTAATTTCTGAACTATTATTTGCAATTAAGTTTTGGAATTGTTGTTATATTTTAATTCAGTATTCTCTTTGCATATGCCAAATTCAGAATTTTTACTATAATTTTTTAAATCAAATTCATATATCTGACTCAATTAATTTTGATAAAATTAAAAATAAATAAAAAATTAAGTTCTCAATTGAAAAAAAAAACAGTCCAGAAATTATTTTTGTGTAGAAAATAATTAAAAAAAAAAAAAACCAAAATCCACTGTAACCGCTCTTCAACGGTTCACCTTCCTCAAACGGCTACAGTCTCTCTCTTCTTCTCTCTCTGTTCTTCCTATTTTTTCTTTTTCTCACCCCAATTCAAAAATTCACAAAATCTGCATTTTCCTTAGAAACCCATTTTCATTTTATTGGGAAAATCAATCCTCCCCCTTTCTTGCCAGGGGGGGTTTCTAGACCAAAGGCAATTCACCAATCCCTTTCAATCACAGGTGACTGTTAAGATCGTTTTTTTACTATAATATTAGTAAATTGATCATTTTTGCTTTTCTGGGCTCCCTCAAAATGATGTTCTGTTTCTGAGGAATGTTTAACGATAAAGTTTCTAATCTGGGTTTCACAAATCAAGAAAAAAAAACATCAACCTAAATTTAGTATTTTACGTTGTAGTTCTGTTTGATTCACATCCTAGGTCATTGAAACAACATTGCTTTCATGTTTAACCTCTTTTATGTATTGGTTCTATGATATTCTTTTCTTGGGTATTACGCATTTGGCTACAATATTTTCCCTAATACAGCTAGTGGCAGAAAGCTACGTGCCTGCTTTGAAATATTTTATGCTCAGTTTAGATTGAATCTTTGGGGTTCCATCCATTGTGTTTGATTATCTTCATTTATTTTTCGCTGGGGATGTTGGATTTAGAAAAATGGTCTTACATATCATAGGGCCAACACTTGAGTCACAGGGCAAAAGAATGGAATGGAATCATTCTCTGTTAATAATTAAAATTTCAGAAAAAAACGTTTTCGGATACACTGGCAGTAATGTGGCATTTTCAGTGTATCTATTATTATTCTGGTTTGTTCTAAGCTTTGCAGGCTTAATTCTAAGATTATGGTGCGGGTTTTATGTTTTAGAAAAAAAATTGTTTGGTAAAGAGAGCAGTAGATGATCTAAGTATGGGAATTTGATATTTAACAACTTGTGCATTGTGTCATTGTTTCACTAATTTAACATATAGTTGAGCCTTAACCATATGGGCCCAATGGCCAACCTTTATTCATTGGCTATGAACTTTTTTGACATAAACTAAAATCTTAAATGTTTCTTGTAGCAATATTTTTTTTTTCAAGTGAGAATCTCATCAGAATATGAGCATGCTGTCATTTAAAGTGACAATTCGATATTGGAACTTGATTCTTCTTAGATCGTGACTTGTTTTGAAAGATTGATCATGGATTTCAAGTCTGTTGCAAGTATTTTTAATTTCTACTTTTGTGTCACATCAATTTGGAATGATTGCTTCTCAATTTTATGGTCTTTTGGCCTTTTGGGGAGCAATGGATTTTTTACAGTTTCTTGTTTTTGGTAGATACAAGTGATCCAAATGGCCAAACCCCAAAAGGATCTTCTTATACAACCCAATACAACATGTGAATGTCTTCTTAACGAACTTCAGGTATACATTAAATTTTGCTGCAACTTATCTTTAATGCCCCCTCTGCCCCACTGGTCAAACAAAATAATGTGTGGTAAACTGAAGAACTCTTATTGTTTGTCTTGGCTACTTTTTCATAATAGATAATATGGAATGAAGTTGGGGAGTCTGAGACTGAAAAAGGTAGAATGTTGTATGAGCTTGAAGAAGAGTGCGTAGAAGTATACAGAAGAAAGGTAGATAAAGCAAATCGGTCTAGAGCTCAACTAAGGCAGGAAATTGCTGATTCTGAGGCAGAGCTTGCTTGTATCTGCTCGACAATGGGAGAGCGACCAGTGCATTTTAGGCAGGTTGGATGTTTTATGAATCACTAATTTTTTTATTTCTTATTTTAGGGCTTGAATGTGTATTGGTTAAATAAAGTGGATAAAAGACCTCAAGGCAAATGAAACTGCAATTACTGTTGAATTTGTGAGAAGTGATTGCATAAGATGTAGTAATGAAGTGAGTTGGTTAATAATAAAAGATCCGGTGAGTTGGTTAATAATAAAAGATCCGGTACAGTTTTGTATCTAAACTGTTCTCAATGAGTATATGTGCCAAAGGTAGCTGTTGAGAGGGGTCCTATGTAGGAGCAAGACTTTTTTTGGGTCCTTAGTAGCTTACGTAAGAATTGTCAATATACCTAACATAGTAACATGGACCACTCATGACAATTTGTTTTTGTGTAGTTTTGTTGGATGTTACTGTCATGACCTTAACCGTTAAGGTAAGGTTATTTTGTTATCCAGTTGATCCTCTAAGAAGAGGATTGGTTGTTCTTGTCTTTCATATTTTTCTAGTTTGACAAAGAGGCTGGAAGCTTGAAGGAAGAGCTTTCAAGAGTTCACCCAGAGCTGGACGAAATGCGAAAGAGGAAGTTTGAACGTAGAAATCAATTTATTGAAGTTCAAGAACAGATTCAAAGTATCTCAGATGAGATTTATAGTACAGGAGAATATATTACAGCTATTGTAGTTGAAAATGATTTGTCATTGAGAAAGCTTGAAGAATTGCACAGAGAGCTTCTTGCACTTCAGAAGGAGAAGGTCAATAATTTAATTATACTTCCCCCTTTCTGTCACTCTCTGAGTTGCATTTGTGTGTGTGTAAATCTAGATCAATTTAAACCATCACATATTATTCTTTGTTACTTTTCATGCAGAGTGAGCGCCTCAAGAAGGTTCAAGAGCAAATGTATACCTTGAATTCTCTCTGTTCAGTGCTTGGTTTGGACTTCAAGCAGACAGTCAGTGGAGTTCATCCTAGCTTAGGAATTTCAGAAGGTCCTAGGAGTGCCAATAGTGAAACCATCAATCAATTGGCTATTGCCATACAAGAACTCCGAAAAGTTAAATTACAGAGAATGCAGAGGGTAAAAACTGGCAGTTTGAAGATCTAATTTTGATATGAAACATTGCTTTGTGTTTATAATTTGATGCCATTTTCTATGGTTGATAGTTGTAAATTGATTATGTTCTGGCAGCTTCAAGATCTAGCTTCAACAATGTTGGAGCTCTGGAATTTGATGGATACGCCTATTGAAGAGCAACAGATGTTTCAGAATGTTACCTGTAATATCGCTGCTTCAGAACATGAAGTAACTGAACCAAACAGCTTGTCTGAGAACTTCATCAATTATGTGAGTTATAGTTACTGGAGAAATAAGGACTGTTTTTCTTGATCTGTGCAGTTCAAATTTCCTTGAGAAGTAACATTTTCATGCAGGTTGAGGCAGAAGTATCTAGGTTGGAAGAGTTAAAATCAAGCAAAATGAAAGAGCTTGTTTTGAAGAAAAGAGCAGAGCTAGAGGAGATTTGTCAAAAGACTCATTTAATTCCAAAACTTGATAGTGCAGTGGAATACGCCGTTGAAGCGATAGAATCTGGTAAATTCCGCATGAGAAACCTCTGAATGAGTGGAATTGTTTCCTCAGCAAACTAAAAGTCTGCATCTTCCTTTCCTTATCAGGATGCGTAGACCCAGCTTGTGTGCTTGAACAACTTGAACTTCAGATTGCCTCAGCAAAGGAGGAAGCTTTTGTCAGAAAAGAAATAATTGAAAAGGTTGAGAAATGGTTGGCAGCACTTGATGAAGAATCTTGGCTTGAGGAGTACAACATGGTTAGTTTTTTTATCTTCACCATCTTTGCTATGGCTATATGCATATAAACATGAAAAATATTTTTTTTACTGAAAAAAAACCTCTTTAATCTTTTTTGAAACGGTTTTTGAAAAAAAAAAGAAGATTTCTGATTATTTTTTTAGTGTCTCTTGTGAAAAAGCTATGATAATAATAACAACTATCTTCCAAATAGAAGAACTTTTTATAATTGTAATCAAATGAAAAAATAACTTGTACTTAAAAAGATCTCTAAAAATAAATTACCATTTTATGCATCCTTAAACATCCCTTTTTATAAAAAGCACAAATAAATTACACTTTACAATTTATTAATTTTATGGTCATTTGTTTCTTGGAGGATGAAAATCGATACAATGCTGGGAGAGGTTCTCATCTTACTCTCAAGCGAGCGGAGAAAGCCCGTGGCCTGGTCTGCAAACTTCCGGGTATTTATGATCTTGATTGGTTCTTTGTCAGCCATGTTGTTTGTTATTGGACCTTTGACCATCTTAATGATACTAACAGTAACACAACTTTACTTTTCTATGCCTTGATGTTTGTTTTGTTTGCATGTAGCAATGGTAGAGGCTTTAACTTCAAAAACTGCATCATGGGAAAAGGACAAAGGCATCGAGTTCACATATGATGGTGTAAGTACACACACACACACCTAAGAAATCATTGGAGGTCATCTTCGTGTCTTGTTGCTCAGCAATGTTTCAAACTAATTTTTGCTGTATGCGACTTTCTAGACCTGTCTGCTATCTATGCTTGAGAACTACTCCCTATCACGGCAAGAGAAGGAGCAAGAACGTCGTAAGCAGCGGGTATATGGACCACTTGTTGCATTTAAAATTTCTCCAATTTACGTTCTGTAGTGATAAGAAACACCCTGATTTTTGTCTGAGTTTTAAAGGCAACATTTTACGGTTTGTCTTTTTTTTGTTCACAGCTTGTTAACATGTTATGTATCTGTTTCAGGAACTGAAGAAACTTCAGGGACAAATAATAGTGGAAAAGGAAGTACTCTATGGGTCAAAACCAAGCCCTTCAAAGGCCCAGAGTGCAAAAAAGACCCCTAGGATCTCAACTGGAAGCCCAGCAAGTAGAAGAATCTCCTTTGGATGTCAGACATCAAAATCTGAATTAAAATACAGTCAATCATTCTCCAAAAGGAAGACAGACAAAGCCCACCGACTAAATAACCTGGATGATGATGCTTCATGTTTATCATCAGGTAGTTAACTTTTTTTATGCTCCCCCTCCAGTTTTTCATGCCTCTGGTTGCAGATTTCTCACAGTAAGGATTTCCTTCTTGTTTTGTTGAAGGGAAAGAACCAATGGAAATTCTTTTAAGAATTTGCTTCACTTAGTTTTGGCTAAAATGGTAAGGTGGTCTGGAATGTGATGTAGGTTCAGATATTGCTAAACAAAATATACACATTGACTCAACCAAATTTTCTGTCTTCTACATCTTTTTTTTCCCTTTTTCATTATAGAAGTAGGAAAATTTATTATTACACAGATTCCTTTAACAATTAAAATAGCATTTTTCGTTCTTTTAATTTTCATCTCAAAATGAATGAAATAAGCGCAGCCTCCATCAATTTAGTTAACATGCCATCTAACAATAGATTGTTGGATACCTGTTTATGTTTTCTTTTTGTTTTAGAAGAAGATTCTTCATCGGATTCTCCGAAGTACTCTTGTTGATGATGGCTTTTTGGTAAAGGCCGTATGTGGCACCAATGAATGGTTTAGAAATTATTTATTCGTTTGATGTTGAAGATGGAGGCCAAAGCCACATCTCAGCTGGTTGATTTTCCCATAATTTTTAGCTGGTATGTCAAGCATTCCTTTGATTTTCTCATGCATTTAAAAGTCGCCACTCATTTTGTTTTTCTTATGTTTATTATAGCTAGAAGAGGACTTGATATTGCCGGTTTTCCTATGAAAAAATTCTCTACTGGTGCTTTGAAGTGTTCGTGAAATGGAATATCCTTCTACTCGCCAACCTTTTTCTCCCATCTCTTTAATGGTATCATCGAAAGCGAATGTTGCAAATGCTGTAGATGATACACAGAACGAGAAGTTGTAGAAAACATTAGTTGTTAGCAATTTTCCATCCATCACACTACCTCAAAGACAACCACAACAGTGGATAAAGAGAATAGAACATCAAAGGCAACACCCCTTTCCTGTCCCCGCAACACCTCTAAAATGAATGTCCATGACTCCAGCCCCTGCCTCAGTTCCTTATGGAGAAGAGACTGAATATTCCTTTGAGGAAAGAAGGCTCGGTTTTGTTAGCATAACTGGTTTGTTTGGTTTTCCAGATTACATATTATACTGTTATAGTAGTTACCTGTAAATTATAATCACAAGTCAAATGTAATTGGCTTCCCGATTATGTACATAGTCTGAGAAGGGGGCGTGGACTATGGTGTGGAAAGAGCATATTAATGATAAATTTTGCATTTTTTTTTCACAGATAACAGTGTCATCTCAACTAAAACCTGCCCTTATGTTTTCAGATCTACTGTTCTTGCTGATTTGATGAAATCCACTTTACAATAAAGAAATAAAGTTAAATGAAAGAGTTATTACAACAAAATCTGAGAAAGTCAACTTTTTTAATTACCATAATGTGGCTGCCAGTGCTGACAACTGTCTACAGCTTATAGTTTCAAAGTCAACACCTAGCACAAAACCAAAAAAAATTAATATCAATGAAGAAGTAGTTTACTTTTTAAAACCCAATTTAGTTGTGAAAATTTGCCCTATTAGGACTTGTCCCCTTTTCAAATGTTCATTAAATAGACCTTCTATGTTTGGGAAGTTGCTGCTACAAAAACAATAGCACAGTATCCAGTCCTAATATAATATCTGTTTATAGATACTCTATATTTATATCAGAACTGTAGATGCAGGCCCATAGTATTAGTATTTGGGTAGTAGCCCCTTCTGTGTACAAGTTTTCTTTTTGTTTAACTTTTTTGTCCTTTTTCTTCTCTGAGAAGAAAAGCTTTTAAGAGATGTCCCTTTTAGTCAACTCAAGCTGTGAAAGAGAAGAGAGAGAGAACAGAAGGAAAAAAAATAATGGAAGAAAAGGTAGAAGAGCAGTGTATGCATTCCAATGGAATCTTAAGAGTAGATTCACCAAACCAATGGAGCATTTCAATTCAGTTTTCTTTTCTTTTTGCTTGTGAAAACATCTATTTATGTGGCTTGTTGGTCAACTTTATTTTAACTCAAAAGACAAAGAACTTGTCAGTAGTTGGAGCAATGGAATGGCTCCATCCAACCTTTGCTTTACAACTTCTAATATTTTTTTTCTTTTGTTTTCAAAAAGCAGGAAATAAATAAATTGCAATTTTTTATTAAAAGTTTTTTTCATTTCCAAAAACATCACCTATTTTTTTATGCATTCAAATTGATAAGTGTCTGTATTCAGTCATTTATTAAATCAGCTTTATTAAATTTCCAAGACGGACGTGAACCAATTTCTTAACCAAAATTCATACTTTGAATTTTGCAATTAAAATATTAATTATTAAGTATTAATTAAATCCCGTTATTTAATTACTTTATTACTTTATCATTTTACATTTTGTTATATTTTTCCCATTTTTTCAACTTTATTTATTTACTCCTCCTTTTCCTGCAAAACCCTAATTTCAGACTCCACTCTGGCGAATTTGTGAACTCGAATTGTTATTTTCTCTGTAATTGTAGAATTTATTTTTCAAAAAAATTGCTATTTTTTGAAGCTTTTACCGCTCTCTGCAATGGTGGAGATTTGAGCCACAGTATCGCGTCTTTCTCGGAGTTCAACCTCAACCGTTCAAAATTATGCTTCTGGTTCGTCATTTCAGACAAAAGTTTCTATTTTTGAAGTTTTTATGAGCGGTTGCAACTTTTTCTGTGCTCAAACGTCAGTGTACTGTTTTTGGGTACGTTAGTTCTGCATTCAAGTACATTTGTCTTCATTGAGTTGAAAAAAAATCATTTTTCCTTTTTTTTTTAATTTGTAATTCCTTGAATCTTCAATGGGTAGGGTTTAAGCGTGTTTTAAGGTTTTGGGAACTTTGTTTTTCTTTGATTCGCAAAAATATGGAGGAAAGAGAGATTTTTAGTTCTGGGCAGGCTGTTAAGGTTGTCGAGCCTCCCCAGAGCTTCCACGTGGCACTAAGCTCCGTGCAGTTTTCTGGGCCCACGGTGGATTCGCCGGCACCGGTGAGTGCTCCGGTGATTACTTCCGGTAGTACAGATGGGAAGAAGAAGAGGGGCCGGCCTAGGAAATATGGACCAGACGGCAATGTGGCGCTGTCGCCGATGCCGATATCGTCGTCGATTCCATTGACCGGAGACTTCTCAGCCTGGAAAAGGGGCAGAGGAAAGCCAGCTGAATCAATCAAGAAGTCTTTCAAGTTTTATGATGTTGAAGGTCAAGGTGCAGGACCAGGTACAAAAGATTGCTCATTGATGATTCTTACATTTTTAGCGTTTAATCTTATAATAGTTACTGTTTATTTTTATGTTTTTACTGTTGCATTAGCAGTATATTCTTATTTCCCCCTTTCACATTTAGTAGGGTTGTTATTTACTATGTAAAAATGGATTTATATTTTTTGAGTTGTGGTTGATTTAAGTTTGGTTTTCAACATGTTTGTTTTGTTTCATGGATTTTATTAATGTCTTTGAAGTTGATTTTGTATATGGTGGTACAAGTGGACCCTTGTATCAGATTCCCTTCAGATCTGGAAATGAAGATGTCTGGTGGTTGAAGGGGATATTTTGTGGTCAAAGTGAAGTAAAGTCAGTTTTCAGTTAAGGCAGCATATGATTCTCCTTTTTTCTTTATGAGGTGAAGATGACATAATCCTACCACAGAAACTGAGTTGGAATAACTGAAGCACCACAGCAGTATATTCAATAGGCTTAGTCCAGTACTACTTAGCTGATGTGACATGGCTTGAAATGATATACAGTTTATATGCTATTGGTTTGGACTTTGGACCATGACATGTTGCAACATTGGAACCTATAATATGACAGATGATTCTTGAAGTTGCATCTTCGAAAAAAATGGTAGTGGATATAGGACAGTTGGTTGGTAAATTTTGTAGCACATCTTAAGATTATTTCTTCCAAGCAGCATGTTATTAGTGGCTGCAGAAAATGGTAGTTATAATTAAAATATAATAAGTCTCAAATGTATAGGATACATTTCCACATCATGAAGAGGTTGTACATGGAATAGATGTGAACATTGACAGCCCCCCTTTTCTTTTAAACTTGCAGTCCATTCATATTCTACATCAACATTTTAATACTTAGCTCCGAATTTAACAAGCTTACTTTTATATCTTAAGATATTACTGGTTCATAATTTTTTTTTAGATTTAGCTGTGGGCCTCTGAATGTTCTGGAGGAAGTTTTGGAATGGATGAAGCATAGCATAGCTGTTTCACTACATTATGCATTTGGTTAATGAGAATGGAACATGAGGATAAATCTAGTGTAATGATAAGTTTGGAATCAGGCTAACAATGTATTTGATACTTTGATTATTGTTTTACCTCTATCATATCATGGTATAGATGGGGTTTAGAATATGGTGTGTAAAATAGATATTTTTTTTGACAATTTTAGTGAAAAAGCATATAAATGGTAGTTATGCTCATTAAATTAGGTTCTGGTAATTATGATCTCCAGCTTATGATGGCATGATGTGTGAAACATTTAGTTATCTGCTAAATAGAAACTTATCAAGTAATGAGTACAGTTAATCTTGATTATATACAGGATCAATTGAACCAAGTGTCAAATTTTGTAAACGACACCAGTAAATATTAAATATTTTTCAACAAAAGCAACTTTTACCAGTCTAATTGTGAATCGTGTGATTTTTTATCATGATGATAATGCATTTCATGTTTGTTTTAGCTTTTGAAACCTCTTTTAGCTTTGCCCAAACTATGTATTTGGGCTTCCAAAAAGCTAGATCAAATGTGTTCTTAGACATTTGTAAATATGTAACTTTATGATAGATATTTACATATATTGTAAGTAGCACATTGTCGAACAAAACAATGTGGTTTTATCAAATGTCAATTAGTAAACTGCATTAATTTTTAGACTTTTTCTACTTTATAATTGATCTCGTCACAACAGACATATTAGGGTATGATTCAGAGGAATGCAACTTTCTTTCATTGCTGTATTCTTTTGAGAACTATCTATTGGTCAATATAGCTTATTTCCCAGGACATTTATCATGTTGAATTGAAAGTGGATCTAATAAACCATCTCTGACCTTTTTATTCTATTGTTTGCTTTTACATAATGAAATCAAAGTGGTTTTTGTGTGCGTTAACAGTAGTTTCCACATTGAACTTTACATTCTCTTCTCTTACTTTGTCTACCAATGAATCTTCTTCCTACATATTTTATAGGCGATCAAATTGCATACTCAGTTGGTGCCAATTTCACACCTCACATCCTTATAGTAAATGCTGGCGAGGTATTCTCTTCATTTCCTCTAAAGTTTATATTTTGAAAATAGTCAGATTATACTCATCCAATATGTGTGAATGTTGTATTCACAAGAAATGCAAAAGGCAGTTTGTTTTGTCTATTTGTTGAAATTACATACATTTCTTTTAAATGTTATAGCATCTTACCACTTAAAATTCTTGTTTCATTTTACCGTATCATATTTTACTTTCTTCATTTGGTGCAGTTTTACTCTCTTCAACGCTTTTAATGAAATGATATCAGTGTATATAGTTGAATACATAAGATATTTGTTTGATTATGCATGTATGATTAGGATATTCTATTAATATTATATGAAACAATAAATAATACATAACCGTATTACTGCTTGGTTGCTTAAACATTTTGGTTTTAGAAACTTATTTGAAACAAGGGGTTGATTGTTCCAAGATGGTGAAGCTAGAGTCGAGCTGGGTGTGGATAATATGTTAACAAAGATTTAAGTTAATGCTTTCCCAACTCAAGGTTGTGATTCCTATGCTACCATGGGTACTAACCTAAGAATTAGTGGTTCTTAGGTAACTGAAGAAAATATGAACTTAGCCTTTTTGAAATCCATTTGTTATGAACAGGTTTAGAATTTGAGAAGTTGTAGAAACTTAGTTTGGAGGAGGAGAATAGAAGAAATAAAGCTTATTTGTGAATGTATTTGTGAGTTCCTGTGCCCTGTTTCAGGATGTTACTATGAAGATTATGTCCTTCTCTCAGCAAGGATGTCAGGCGATCTGTGTGCTCTCTGCAAACGGCACAATTTCAAATGTTACACTACGCCAACCAACTTCTTCTGGTGGTACTTTAACATATGAGGTTAGTTCAGTGCTAAAATTTCTCTATCAGAATATGTAACATTACCTTGGTTGCCTAATATATAACACCCTTATGTTCTTGAGTCATATGCAGCCATATATGTCATGTGATTTGGTTTCTCGCAATATTTTCGTATCAGCAAATATTGTTAGTTCACCAATATGTCATCAATTAATAGATGATATTAAAGTTGATTATTATGCATTAAGCCTTTGATTTAGACACATAGACGAGTTGGTAAAATGTTGTTTCTTATCCACAAATTCTAGATCTAAACATGCTTGTTTTGTTTCTTATATTTGTAATTTTTGATTGAATATTGACAATGAAAATCACCCACTGTTCTTCTTTAATAGTATACAGCATCTTTCACTTTTGAACTCTAAATGTCAATGCTTCTTAGTTTTTCACACTTTCCATGATTGCGCCTTGTTTTGACTTAATATAAATTGTCTTATAACTTTGTTCTGTTCTTTATGACAATTCACGTCTTCCTGCGTGCAAAATTTCATTGTAAGAATAATTATTTTGGACCTATTTGGACAAACTTTTTCATAAGCATTTCTAAGAGGGAAAAAAAAAGTGAAATTAGCTTCTTCACAAGTTAAAATTAGTTTATGCATAAACTAATTTATAAAAGTTCTTTCATATAATTTCTATAAATTTTTATTTTTTAATTTGTGCAGAAACTAATTTTAGCTTATATCGAAAACTCATTTCGTTTTTTCTTTTTATTTTTTATCTCTTAGAAGTACTTATGAAGAAGCTTGTCCACAGTTAAAACTTCTTTCATTTATGGAATCAGAAATTTGACACCTGGCTATTAAGTCTTCATTTTTCTTTTTGTATTTCACTTTAACTTCACTTGGTTTTGATACACTATTATCTATTGAGAAATGCCATTAATACTTTTTGACACTGACTAAAATTCCCAAATTGATTCACTTATGATTGTGGACCCAAGTGACTTAGTGGGTCTACCATGGGATTTTATCCAGGTCTCACTGTTTGAAAGAGAATGTCAAATAGTGTGTTGCTGCTGTTTCTTTCTTTATGATGTACTTGATTAAGTACTGGATAAATACATAATAATATGCTGAAACATATTTGGTGCTTCTTAGGGACGCTTTGAAATTATTTCCTTGACTGGTTCATATATGCCAACTGAGAATGGGTTTACAAAGAGCAGATCTGGTGGGATGAGCATCTCTTTGGCCGGGCCAGATGGTCGGGTAATGGGGGGTGGACTGGCTGGTTTGCTGGTAGCTGCTGGTCCTGTGCAGGTAATTTCTGCTGAAGAAGAGGATATTTGAGAGTTTAAAAATAAGAGTAAATAGACTATGCATGGCACAATAAGAAGTTTTTACATTGTCATCTAATCACAAATCGTCAAATATGATAAATTTATTGATTTTTAGGATAATTACCTTAAACACAACAGTGGTTTTTTATTAGTTCAAAGTACATTAAAAAAAGATAATATCAGTCCAAATGATGGCTGTCCAATTACTCTCATCATAAACATTGTAGGCTAGACTCAAGAAAGAGTTATGATGGACTTTCTTTATGCTACCTTGTGCCACTCCTTGAAAGAAAAATCATGCAGAGAAAGAACTAGACTACATGTATGAGATATAGTTTGCTCAACACTTCTCATGCCATCTTCTGCATCAGGTTGTTGTGGCTAGTTTTGTTCCTGGTCACCAGCTGGAGCAGAAACCGAAGAAGACAAGGGTGGAGCATGTACCAATGACTGCCCCTGTCCCTGCCCCTGCCCCTATACCCGTCAACTCCACTTCTGCTGAAGATATAAGAATTGATCTTGGTGGAGTAAAGCCAATCTTGACACCAGCTGCTTTTCAAATGGACAGTATCTTTGGCAATGGACAACTGTCTGATGATGAGGCTCCTTTCCCTGAAGATGAGCCTAACACAAGTTATGCAGATGCTGGAGTTGCTAGCTAAACATGTTCCTTTCCAAGTATTTGGTTTGGTGTTCTGAAGAGTCAAACCCCATATAGACTCACTCGTGCTTGACTGATGCTGACAATTAACTCGACAAAAGTCTTATAGTGTGCGATGAGAAAACAAGGTTGGTTTTGACTTGAGAGAAATTCTTCACTATGGTGATAGGTATCATTAGTGTTAGAAAATCTATTTGTTAGGCTTTCATGTTTCTGTTCTCATGATCACGCATAACTAATATTGTTTTGCTCATAGTTTTAGCAGTTAGATGTAGGATATATGTTGTGCCACGTTCCTATTAGATTTTACTAGATTGTTTGAAATGAGTGCATGTGGGTGTTGTTTTCTAAACTGTAACCTAACGATATTATTTGTTGTGAATGAGGAAATTACATTTTAGCATTTACTTCAATATTTTCTCTTTGTTTACTGTTCTTGTCTTCTCCTTCAGCACTTCTACATAACTTCTTGTGAAAGGCCCTTTAATCCATCAGAAAGCTTGTCATATTTTCCTCACCCCTATTAATGGACAAAATGTGGTTTTTAAGTGACATGTGTAGGAGGGGTGGTTGAACTTTAGCTTGGTCCCTTTGGCCTTAGCCTTGTTTCTTATTAATTTAGTCTCCAACAACCACATAACTAGTGATTTATGTGCAACCACAACCATAATCCCTACACAAACTGCCATAAATTTATCTGAAGAAAGGGAAGGCAGAGAGTGGAAGAAGAGGTTGGGAATGTCTCAAATGTGAACATCATGGTAGCACTGTGGGGGAGAACAGTGGTGACTGAGCAGGTGGTGTTGGAGTTGTGTTGGAGCAGGTGGTTCAGCAATTTGTGTCATTGGTAGCATTAGGTTGCTGGTTTTAAGGATTACAAAAGGAACAACTGAGGAACTAAATCTAAAATAAATGTACTTTTTTTATTATTTAATTCAAGTGTTTTACTCTTGTATAATAAATAATCATGAAAGTTATATGAAAAAATTAACTTCTTAACAATAAATTAAAATAATAACATTTAAATTTGTAAGATATATTTTAAAATGGATAAATGAAAAAGAATAAATGAGAAAGTTATCAACCAAATTAAATTATTACCAATGCTGAAGTGGGAATTTGTTCTAAAATAGCATTATTCAAAAATAAGATTACTCCATCTAAATAGTATAGTTTGCTTTTATGGTTAAAATTTGGTTCTTTGAACCGAAGTCTGACCTAGGTTTTTAATATTTGGAAAAAAAAAATGAAAATTTTAAAATTAAAAATTAAAAATATGATGATAAAATTGATAAGATTTTATAACATTACTCATATGTAAAACTTTAAAAATTAAAATATATTCTTAAATGTAATCAATATATGACTAAAGATTTAAATATTGATTTAAATTAATAAGTTCAGTGCATTTATAATTAAATTGATTTATTGTTTTCATTACATAAAATATGAAATAGTATAAACACATTTACGAAATTAAACTTATATTGTTTGTAATAACTAATTAGCATAATATATATATATATGTATATATATATATATTAAGTATAATAAATAATTTAAAATTAAATAAATATATTTTAGTGTAATAACATTTGTAATTTTTTTTTATTGAAGTAAAAATAAGAAAGGAGTATTTGGAATAAAAAGAAAAAGGAATAAAAACTCTAATAAAATAAAAATAAATAATATATTAATTAAATTTACTAACATTTTGGAAACTTGTTAAATATTGCAATTTAATTATGTAATTTATGGAATGATATAATAAATTTAAATTTGTAATAAAATGACATTTTACGATTTTTTTTTTTTGAATATATAGTACTATTGAAAATATTTTTTTATAATGAAACTTTGTGATTTAAAATTTATAACATTTTAAATAATTTAATGGTGAAAAAATATTTGATAATAAAAAATAAAATTTAAGTTATAATTTGAATTAATTTAAATTAATACTGTATATATATTTTTAATTATTAGAAATAATCTTTTTGATATTCAAAACAATTGAAATTAAAATTAAAATATTATTTATTAAGATGACAAGTAAAACCCACAAATTCAAATTAGAAAAAAAATGAGTCAATAATAAATACAAAGTACATAAATAAATTGATAAATTTATCAAAATTAAAAAATATATTAATTATTTAGTTAATATTTGTTAACTAGTTTCGGTTTATAAAAAAATTATCAAAAAATATTTTTTTAGAAAGGAAATCTCTTACCATATCAATTTTAAAAAATTAAAATAAAAGTTAGAATTTGGTTGTGTGAGAACCGAATTATGATTTAGTTTTTTATGATAATATATTAGAATAAGGTCAAAATTCGATTATCAGATGCTATTTGGATAAATATACTTAATAATATAATATTTGAGGACGACTAGTTCCCGAGGTCGGACTGGATCGATGTTTTCGTCGTTTTTCTGTGATCTGTTTCTGTGCAACGATGTGGGCTACGGCTCTGTGGCGGATCTCGTTGAACGTCTTTGGGTGACACCTTATCAAAGAATCACTGAAGGGCCCTAGCAGCATCCCTCGTCTGAAGGCGTGTACCGTCATGTCTTTGTCTTTGGTGTGCAGCTTCACTACCAATGCCCCAAACCTGTTTAAGAAGTCTTTCAAAGGCTCTCCCTGGTATTGCTTTACGTCAAAGAGATCGTAAGAGACAGGAGGGAGAGCCTGGTTGACGATGTATTGCTCTCTGAATAATGTTGAGAATTGGTCGAAGGAGATAATGTGTCCATCAGGGAGACTGATGAACCAGTCCAACGCGGTGCCTGAGAACGTACTCATAAACAACTTACAGTGCATGGCGTCGGTGCCTTCTGAGATCATCATCTGGGTGTGGAAAGCCGTGATATGGGCTTATGGGTCCTCTACGCCTGTGAAGGCTATCTTTGGACCCATGAAGCTAGCTGGTATCACAGTGTCCATGATTGCTTGCGAAAACGGCATGGGGCGAGCCCTAACTGGTATGGGCGAGGTTCGCTCATCAGTTGAACGCTCACCCATGCGTTGCAAATCTCTGCGCAGTTCTTTGTTGGCTCTACGCAGTTCCTTATTGTTTGCGTGCGACGCTGCCAAATCGTCCTGGTATCAGTTCTGGCTGGTTGCCTGTTCGGCTTGAACCTCAACCAGGATCCTGTCCTGGTCAGCCTTGGACACCGCCACGGCCTGCTGGAGAGCGCGAATGGTCTCCATGAGCTATTGCATGGAGACGCTGTCTCCTTCTTCTAGTAAAGATGCACCTTTCCTCGTATTCCTCATGTTGTTGGATGACTCTCAACACGATTGTGGATGAGACCTAGTTTTATCGGGCCCCATGGTGGGCGCCAGATGTTCTCGCCGGTTGACTCAGCCGCCATTGACTTCAAAGGCAAATGGTGGCTCCTCCTATTTCCTGGTGGATTCTGCTCTCTCCTTGGGTGATCGAGAGTGGCTTCGTTGAAACAGAGGGGGGCCTACCTGTTGATTGCACTCCGACGATCACGTCAGTACTTGGCTAAGATAACAATAAGTATGTAAAACAGTTTCAGTCTTAGAAATGACGTACTTTTCTAGGGTCCGTACCACCCTTTATATAGGTTGTATCTAGCTCAACTCCCTGTCCCACGAGGATCTTTCCTTAAGTGAAATTAGGGTTACTGGTGAGGCATCATGTGACACGTTACACAAGCTTAGTGTCGCTGCTGCACAAGACTTTCCTCTTCTGGAGTGCAAAATCTTAACAGTATGGCTGCCAAGGTACCAACTCATGCACCAGCGCTGCGAGGCCATCTGTTCTATGGGTGCCCTAAGTATTCACGTGCCATGCATGCGGTCTCTCCTTGGAAACCCTAACCCTTACAAGCCTTAGCACCTCTAAGGGATACTTACTTGTGTTAGACCTGAACGTACTATACACGCCACATGCATGATTTCTCTCGTGACTTAAGTCCTTCTTACGTCTGGGTGATAACTCATTATTATTTCTGGGACCCACTTACTTGGCCCATTAATGCGACCAGACCACCGATGTCCGATGTCATCATCTGACGTCGATGTTTGAAGCAGATGTCCGAGACCTAGCCAGTACGGTAATATATGGAATGATATAATAAATTTAATTTTGTAATAAACTAACATGTTATGATTATTTTTTTTTTTTGAATATATAGTCTATGAAGCATAGACACGGACATGGATACGACATGAATACGGATACAAAAATATGGTTAAATTGAAAAATATAGGACATGGAACACGACATATACATATATATATATATTGTTAAAATATACTAATATACTTTTTAATCTAATTTTTAAAAAAAATATATTTATAAAAAAATCTAATAAAAGATAACCATATTTAAATTATAACGTTTGAATTTTACATTTACTCATCCTCATTGAAAAATACAACTTCTAATTCTGGTTCATCAAGAGATCAATTAGCAATCTCAAGAATTTCATTTTCATCTAATGAAAAATCAAGGTTTTTGACTATGATGGGGTTATTTTTTTTTGCTTTTTACCAAAATGGGATCCGTTTAAAAAAATTTACACATTTGGCTCGTGCCAATTCGGCATGACTTCATATGCACAAATCGTTCCAATTTGACACGACTCTGCCATGTCATACTGAAATCGTGCAAACATGGTACGACTTCTGCCCTGTCATACTGAAGTTGTGCCAACTTGGCACGACTTCTGCCACGTCATATTTTTTTTAATTTTTTTTTTAATTTTATTATTTATATATTGGGTAGTAAGTTATGTAATGCTAAAAATTAATTTGATACATAATTTTATAAAAGGGTTAGTTTTAAGGAACAAAAATTTGGATAATCATGTATGAATCATGTTTGAATTGAATGAATAAATACATAGATAAAGAAAATGAATGTTCTAAGAGTGTTTTGAATGAATAAATACATAGATAAAGAAAATGAGAAAATTAATAATCAAACTTGAATTGAATTTTATTATTAAGCTTGTATGTGCGGACAGTTGCTTCTATTGTGACCTTTCGTTCTACAATATGACCATTTTTTTTGGCTTATTTGGAATTGAATCATCCATTTCGTTACGAATGCTTTGAGTGCTAGGTCTTCCTGATTGATGTCGACACATGATGGGGTCAGGTAAGAAATTTGGTCCCATGTAAGTAGACCAATAATCCTAATTTCGAACTAGATTAAATTGGACCACATAAGCCTTTAAAATATTGTGCAGACTGTATACTGGGGCCACAAATGTCGTTACCTGTAAATGACAAAATGAGCAAACAACAATTACATGTGAGCAAAGCAGATGTAAAGCTTGAAATTCCTCACAATCACACCACCATTCATTTAATTTAACTGTGTATGTCATTGGGTAGCGTCGATGTTTGATAGTCAGCATATCTCCTACGTCAAAGACTGAATTTTCTCGGTCATATCTTTACACCTGACACTTAGCAGATTGTGCTTCATTCTTTCATAGCAAATTAAATTTTAACATTACATAACTTACTACCCAATATAAACAATAAAATTTTTAAAAAAATAGAAAAATATAACGTGGCAGCACGACTTGTCTAAATTTGTATTTTTTTTAAATGGATCCCATTTTGGTAAAAAAACAAAAAAAAATAACCGCATGATGGTCAAAATCCTGAAAAATCATCTCTTGTAATATCCGACAATTTAGTTTCCTTTTCTTTTGGATTTACATAATCATAATTATGTGGTTATATTTATATAAACATAAATATTTATCATTAAATAATTATATTTACATAATAATAAAAATGTTTATTATAATTATCAAAATATTTATCATTGGTTATATTTACATAATTATACAAATATTTATCTTTAAGTAATTATATTTACATAATTATAAAAATATTTATCGTGATTATAATAAAAAAATATTTATTATTAAATAATTAAGTAATTATAATAAAAAAAATTATTATTAAATAATTATATTTACATAATCATAAATATTTATATTAAGTGATTTACATAATCATAAAAATAAATATTTAATTACATTTATATCATCATATAAATATTAATAAATAAGTAATAATTAATAACTATTTACATTTATTTAAAATTATTTAAATATTATAATTAAATATAAAATATTTTAATTTAAAATATTTTATTTGTTTAAATTTAAGTTAAAGTTTAATCTTATAATATTAATCTTAATAAAATATTACTGTTTAAAAACTAATTTAAATTATAAAAAAATAAGTTGCGTGAATAAGCACACGTCAATAGCACTTTCACAATGAAATGAAACAAAGTATGAAAAAGATTTGAAAAGGCACACCCATGTCAGTAATTAATAAATTTCAATTTCCCAGTCTTTTCACTTTCCTTTTTAAAAAATGTTCTCCAACCCTTCATCTTCTTCTTCAATTCGTTTATAATTGATAATTGATAATAAAAAATAAAGTTATAATTCGTTTATAATTCGAAAAAATATTTGATAATAAAAAATAAAAAATAAAATTTGAATTGATTTAAATTAATACTGTATATATATTTTTTTAATTATTTAAAATGATCTTTTTGATATTCAAAACAATGGAAATAAAATAAAAATATTATTTATTAAGATGACAAGTAACACTCACAAATTAAAATTAGAAAAAAAAAGAGTCATTAATAAAGAGACTGTTGAATTTCATCTTCCTTTCAGTTTTCACTTCCTACGTACTCAGAATTTCCAGTGACGATGGCAAATGCTGCAGCTGTGGCAGCTCAAGACCCTGTGACAATGCCGCAGTATTTCATCGGAGGCACTCTCCCCCGGGCCTACCATTGGGTGCCCGTCAACGGGATCAGCCCAAGGGATGCGGTGAGCCACATTGAGGTCTTCATCAAGTCTGCCCTGTACCAGATAGAGTGCAACCCACCGAAGAACATGACCGCGGAGAACAGGAGGCTCAAGGCCGTGGTCATCGGGGCCATGAGGGCTGCCATTACCACGATGTATGAGATAACCCTGCCGGATCTGAGCGCGAATGAGACTGCCCCGCCTGTGATCTGCGTCGTCACTGCCCCGGCGGCCCCTCCACCTGTTAACGAAGAACCAGTGCCACCTGTGGCTAATGGGGTGAGTTACAGGGTCATGATCCCGTCCGGTGCGAACAAGAGGGAGTGCTTGACTACAGCCTTAGTCCTCGACGACAAGGAGAGAGAGCTGGTCAGGATGTGCATTGGAGTGGCCCCCGCTGTTGTCCCCCTACACGGGCTCAACCTCATGACCGACGCCCACCACTACCTGCCCGACGGCACCAAGCCCTCCTTCAGGTCCTTCTTTGCGGTGGAGAAGCAGGTCTGGGTCACCCCCGAGATCAAGAAGATAACCGACGCCGGGCTGGACGAGCTCAGGGACTCGGCGTGGCACAAGGCTGGGCACCCCATAGTGAACTCTCTTAAGTACATGATGGCAACCGACCCTGACATCACCAAGAAACTCAAGAATGCCAACCTAGGTTCCGCTGCTGCGAGTCTGCCAGCTATGGAGCCAGAAGTCAAGGCCGCAAACAGTTACTTGAAGGTCTGCAATGAGGTGAAGCTCACGTGGGAGTATATGAGTTGGAGCATCAACACGGAGGAGATGGTTTGGTGGATGGACCAGCTGAGAAAGTTCAAGAAGGGGGCTGTGGCCCTGACAGACGCTGAAGCGATCCCAGTGAAAGGAAGCCTGGGGTTGTACCTCAGGGAACGCAAGGACGTGCTGGATGGGCTGAACGCGGTGCTCAGGAGGTCTGCTGAGACCGTTGCTGTGGCCTTAGGGTTTTATGAGGGCATGCTAGACTCAGTATTTGCCGTCTCCAACCACACCCTGGCCAACGCCCATTCACTGAAGAAGCTCCGCTCGGAGTACAGGGGCAAATACTTCTGGGGTGGCGAGTTGTTCAGGCACTACAAGGCCTATAGGAACAACCAGAGGGAGAAGGGCCCAACTATACTTTGAGTGCGTAGGAGGTGTGTGTTCCGAGGACGTGCCTGTCGGACCAGATGAAGATGACGCATGGTGGGGGGCTGGGGATGTTCTTGCACCGGGCCACCTCTCGGAGCACTAGGTAGTAGGTTTACTTGAACGGGTTTGGTAGAATCGTTCTTTTTGTTCCCTTGAATTCCGGGCCAGTCGTTCTTATTTTAAATTTTTTCACAAGTCTTTTCCTTCGGTTGTTTAAAGATACATTGCTTAACGAATTGAATGTGAAAGGTGCCCGGCCATCATAACATAGCAAGATAACAAGCATTTATTTATCGGTACAGCTAGCGATATCAGGATGGACCGATGCGCAAGAATTGGTGTTCGGAGGAAATGTCGGTTAAGGTTACATACTGATCAAACCTTGATGACAATATGTTGGGAGAGTATGTCGATTAAGGCTTCATTCTGGCTAACACTTGTGTTTGGATTTTGGGAGGGTATACCGATTAGGGCTTCATCTTGGCTGAGCCATGTGTGTGGAGTGTTGGGAGGGTATGCCGGTTAAGGCTTCATCCTGGCCGAACCATGCCTTTTAGGTTGATTTTATGGTTTGCACGTTGTTTCTCGAAAATGCTTCTTAAAAACCTCTTCGACCGTTGGTGCTACTGGACGAGGAAAAAATGCGTGAATTTTATTCATTGTTCAACTGAAATAAAACTTGAGGTGTGTGACATTCCATGTCCTCGGTACAATTTTGTCAGATAAAAAAATCTAAGTGTTATGCTCCCCCTTCTTGAACTCGAAACGGTCCCTTCCAATTTGATGAAAACTTGTCGTCCGACTTCCTAGCGTCGCTTCGCATCCTTTAGACGAGGTCACCCTTGTGGAAGCTCCTTGGTCGAACCTTCGTGTTGTATCTTCTTGTTGTCCAAAGCTTGCACGCGGCTTCGTAGATTTTGCTTTTATCACGAAGCTCATTGATGAGGTCGAGCCCAACCACTAGACTTTCCTGATGGATGATGGATGGTTCGCCCACTTTCACTGGGTTCATGGCCTCAGTGTCGTACGTGAGGTTGTACGACTTTTCTTGCATTGTGGTCTCAGGGATGCATCGGTATGCCCACAAGACTTTAAGCAGCTCCTCGATCCACCTTCCTTTCACCGTGCCAAGTCTCTTCTTCTATTCGTTTAAGAGAACCTTGTTGGCTGCCTCTGCTTGATCATAATTCGATCGGTTGTTTAAAGGTACATTGCTTAACGAATTGAATGCGAAAGGTGCCCGACCATAAGAACATAGCAAGATAACAAGCATTTATTTAGAAAAGTTAAAGTATACAGTCGGTACAGCTAGCGATATCGGGATGGACCGATGCGCTCGAATGGGTGTCAGGAGGGAATGCTGGTTAAGGTTACATCCTGGCCAAACCTTGATGACAAGGTGTTGGAAGGGTATGCCAATTGAGGCTTCATCCTGGTCAACGCTTGTGTTTGGGTCTTGGAAGGGTATGCCGGTTAAGGCTTCATCCTGGCCAACACTTGTATTTTGGGTCTCAGGAGGGTATGCCGATTAGGGCTTCATCCTGGGCGAACCATGCCTTTTAGGTTGATTTTATGGTTTGCACGTTGTTTGTCGAAAACACTTCTTAAAAACATCTCTGACCGCTGGTGCTACCAGACGAGGAAAGAGTGCGTGAATTTTATTCATTGTTCAATTGAAATAAAGCTTGAGGTGTGTGACATTCCACATCCTCGGTACAATTTTGCCTAATAAAAATTATAAGTGTTATTCTCCCCCTTCTCCTACTTCTCGAACTCGAAACAGTCCCTCCCAGTTTGATGAGAACTTGTTGTCCGACTTCCTAGCGTCACTTCACATCCTCCAGACGAGGTCACCCTTGTGCAATCTCCTTGGCCGAACCTTCGTGTTGTATCTTCTTGATGCCCGAAGCTTGCATGCGGCTTCGCAAATTTTGCTTTCATCGCGAAGTTCATTGATGAGGTCGAGCCCGACCGCTAGACTTTCCTGATTGAGCTGCCGCCTAGTGGATGGTTCGCCCACTTCCACTGGGATTGTGGCCTCGGTGCCGTACGTGAGATTGTACGCGTTTCTTGTGTTGTGGTTTGAGGGGTATATCAGTATGCCCACAGGACTTCGAGCAGCTCCTCGGTCTACCTTCCTTTCACCGTGCCGAGTCTCTTCTTCAATTCGTTTAAGAGAACCTTGTTGGTCGCCTTTGCTTGACCATTTGTCTGAGGGTGCTCGCCGAGCTGGTAACTAATTTGATGCCAAGGTCCTCGTAGAAGGTTTGGAGCCCTCGGTCGATGAACTGCTGTCCATTGTCTGACACGATCGTGCTTGGTAGCCCGAACCTGCACACGATGTTCTTCCAAACAAAATTTTGGACGTTCATGGCCGATATGCACGCTAGGGGTTCGACCTCTATCCACTTCGTGACGTAGTCCACTGCAACTAGCAGGTGCTTTGTCTAACCTTTGTCGAGTGAGAAAGGGTCAATGATGTTCATTCCCCATATGGCAAACGACCAGGGTGACACCATGCTGTGGAGTTCTTCTGGTTTTGAGTGGTGTAGGGGGCCGAACTCTTGGCATTTCAAACACTTCTTCACATATTATGCACAGTCGCCTTGAACGGTCAGCCAATTGTACCCCGCGCGGATGACCTTGGCCGCCATGGTTCTCGCCCCTGAATGATTACCACACGCTCCATCATGGACTTCTTGCAATACATATTGTGCTTGCTCCTTGGTAAGACACTTCAGGAGTGGCGTTGAGTACCCCATTCGGTATAGATCCTGACCGATCATGGTGTATCGAGCACACTGTAGCCTGATTGCTTTCTCATTGCCTAGTTTGCAGGTTCCATGCTCTAGGTATTGGATGATTGGACTCATCCAAGTATCATGATGGCCAAACATTCGACATCTCCCACGCTCGGCTGTTTGAAGTGGATTTGAATGACCAAACTGTGATGGCTTTGTTTTTTGGTGGACGCGAGGCGAGATAGGGCGTCTGCTCTTTCGTTGTCTTGCCGGGGTATGTGTTCGATGATGACCTTATCGAACTTAGCGATTAAGTTGGTGACCGTGTGGTGGTAGCATTGAAAGAGGGGTTCCTTAACCTCAAATTCACCTCTGACCTGATCGACGACCATCTGTGAGTCACTATTGCAGATAACCTCGCGCGACCCAAAGTCATGAGCTAAGTTGAGGTCGGCCAAGATGGCTTCGTATTCGGCTTGATTGTTCAGTTCCTTAAAGGCGAATTGCAATGCTTATTTGACCAGCAGGTCTCCTGGTCCCTCTAAGACAACCCCTGCGCCGCACGAGGCCTTGTTATAAGAGCCGTTAACATAAAGCGTTCACGTGGTGGACGCGTCGGGTTGCGGTGCTAGCTTTGTCGAGAAGTTCGTCAGACACTGAGATTTGATGGCACCTCTCGGCTCGTACTTGATGTCAAATTTTGACAGTTCGACCGACCACCCTATCATTTGCCCTGCAAGATCGGGTTTAAATAATATTTTATATATGGGGTAGTTGATCTTTACCGTGATGACATGGTTTTGGAAGTACGACCACATCCTCTTTGCGACCAACATTAGGGCTAATGCCACTTTCTCTATCATCTGGTACCTTGTCTCGACAGCATGGAGTGTGCGGCTGACAAAGTACACTGGGCGTTCCTCTTTATCGATGTCTTGTACGAGGGCCGCACTGACCATCTCTTCCGAGATCGCCAGGTATACTATGATTGGTAGATCCTGTCGGGGCTTCTGTATGATGGTCGGTGATGATAGAAAGTCTTTGAGCTGGGTGAAGATGTTTTCACATGCCTCATTCCAGCTGAAATTTACTGTCTTGCGAAGAATTTGCGCCATGTGTTTGATTCACTCGGCTAACCGAGGGACGAACCTAAACAACGCTGTCAACCGGCCGAGAAGTTGTTGCACCTTCTTCAGATTCTTCGGGCTTCTCATCTCGGTGATGGCTTCTCATCTCGAGGAGCATGAAGCCGAGGAATTTGTCCCCTTCGACGCCGAACACACACTTCTCAGGGTTGAGGCACATGTTGGTCTTCCTCAGAGCGTCAAAGACTTCTTGCAAGTATTTGATGTGTTGGCCACACGAGTCAGATTTGACCACAATGTCGTCCACGTAAACCTCTACGGTTCGGCTGATCATTCCCTTGAAGATCTTGTCCATCAGACGTTGTTAGGTTGCCCCCACATTCTTCAGACTTAACGACATTACCTCGTAGAAGTAGTTTGCACTGTCGGTCGTGAAGGTTGTTTTTTCCTTATCCCTGGGATGCATGCTTATCTGCTTGTAGTCAGAGTAAGCGTCCAAGAAACTTAGTATTTTGTGTCCGGTCGCCCCATCGACGAGTCGATCGATGTTAGGAAGGTGGTAGGAGTAATTCGGGCACGCCTTGTTTAGGTCATTGTAGTCCACACACATTCGCCATTTGTCGTTGGACTTGGTGACCATGACCACGTTATCCAGCCAAGTTGTGTACCGGGCTCCCGAATGAATCCGACCTTCAAGAGCTTTCCAGCCTCGGCGTTGCGATCCTCTTCTCTTCACCATGATTCCTCTTCTTCTGCGCGACTAGACGCGCCTCCTTGTAGACCGAGAGTCTATGGGTTATGACCTCAGGGTTTACCCCTGGCACTTCAACAGCCGTCCAAGCGAAGAGATCGACGTTTTTCTTCAAAGCCTAGTGTATGAGCTCGGCGTCAGCGTCCGCCATGGCCATGCTGATGCTCGTATACCTTTCTTCATCAATGAGGGGGACATGGCGCAACTCGTCCTTTGCTTCAAGTCTTGGCTCGATCTCTCGCTGGTCCAGGTCGACCATGGCGACCGCATTCTCAGCCGGTTGCACATGCCTTTGAGGGGACATTCCTCGTCCAAGCATCTTACGCCTGGGTGAGTGGTTGTCGGTGACCTTCTACTGAGTGGGTTCCACTCGCATGCTTTCTGCGTAGCATTCCATTGCTATCTTTTGATCCACGTGAATGATCAAAATATCGCCCGACAAGGAGAGGAACTTCATTGCGAGGTGCGGGGTGGAGACGATTACCCCAAGTTTGTTGAGGGATGACCACTTGAAGAAGATATTATACGAGGTATTGGCATCAATAACCAAATACTTGATCTTGAGAGTCTTGCTAGCTTTATCGAGGTCGAAGGTGGTGTACAACTCGATGTACCTCTTCGTGCCGACTCGCTCTGTCGAGAAGTCGACCACGTGGTCGTCATAGGGAATCATTTCCTCTATCAGAATCCTCATTGCTTTGAAGCTCTTCCAGTAAGGAAGTCGACCGAGATTCCCTGATCCACCTGGGTCTTCATGATGGTAAAATTATTGATGTCGATCGATATTACCATCGGGTCGTTATCGTCTAAACGTGATAGGTGGCATCCTCAGGGCGAATGGCCACAGAGTTCACCTGGTGGATGACACGTAGGTGCTTCTTCTGTGCGTTGTTCGAGCTTCCACCTCCGCTAAATCCACCAGCTATGGTGTTAATGACCTCACGGTTTCTTCTATGATCGTCCCTTGGGGGGTCGTCCCTCCCTCTTCGGCATTTTCGGCAACGATCATCCTCCTTCGGTCCTGGAGGGGTACGATCTCTCTTTCTTGGTGCTTCTTCCCTACACGGGGAACGCCTGGTGGTGCGGTCACCCCGCACAAAACAACGTAAATGTCCGGCCTGAATTAGCACTTCTATCTTGTCCTTCAAGGCCTAACACTCTTCGGTTGAATGACCGGTATTCTGATGATACTGACACTTCTTGATACGGTCAGAACCATCAGGCCTCAGAGCCCTTCTGGGTGGGGGCATTAGCTCTGCACTAAAGGCTTCCTGCAAGATCTTTCCTCTATTGGCGTTGAGGGGTTTGTATCGTGAGAACTAGGGTTCATGATTATCCCATCTGGGATCACCTCGTCCAGACCCAGACTTTCCCTGTCGCTCCTTCTCGTCCTTCTTCTCACCGCTCGTCTCCGCCCGAGCCTCATTTCAGAATTTGCGTAGTTCTTCCAATTGCATGAACTTGGCGGCTCGACGCCTAAGTTCATCCAAGCTCGCCACAGGTTGCATGCACAAGCTGTCTGCGAAGGGTCCCGGTCGAAGGGCCGTCAGCATATGATGCATTGTCACCTTAGGACTGAGGTTCCAAATATTCATAGCGACCTTCTCGAATCGGTCGATAAACTTCCTTAGGGACTCTCCCTTCTCCTGGCGGATGTTGACCAAGGCAATGGCCATTAGGTGATGGGGTCACTTGGTTGCGAACTGGATATCAAACTTGGCCACCGGCGTTTCAAAACAATTTGTTAGAAAAGATGGCTTTAAACTAGAGGGGGGTGAATTGTTTAAAGGGGTTTTCGCAAACTTTTCAAAGCTAGAATGAACTTATTTCAGAAACCAATTGATTCAGCAATTTAGTTAGCC
>Ga0123342_1002637_pt1 | contig 29598 bp, 14 predicted proteins | sample Turbeawhitnodule_FD_89960 | JGI IMG/M metagenome (GOLD analysis project Ga0123342, IMG submission 89960) | Root nodule microbial communities of legume samples collected from Mexico - Turtle bean Mexico white nodule | ecosystem: Host-associated > Plants > Roots > Nodule | place: Mexico: Nepantla... | reverse complement strand
TTTCCTTTTTTTATTTTCTTCTTTTATTTTTTTTATAGTATCTTTCTTCTTTTTTTCTCTTTTTTTTTTCTTCTTTTTTTTTTTTTAATTTTTTTTTTTTTTTTTTTTTTTTTAATCTTTATATAACATACTTAATACTTAAAACATACTTATTTTTAGTCCCCACATATATCATTATAATCACCTTTAATACTAATATAGATATCATTTTTAATCTCTTGGTTTCTACACCTAAACTCGTAAAAACTAAAAATGACAAGTATTACAATAAAATGGATTATTTTTAAGTACATAAACTAAAAGATACAGTTTTCAACTATTAGAGCTAGATAAGTAAATTTAATATTGTTTAAGAAGAATATTTGAATGTATGCACTTCAATAAATTCTTAAATAACAACTAATTTTAAAGAAAAAAATAATTAATTTATATTGATTAATTTGAATACTAATTTATAAATTTAAAATTTATTAGTATATAAAGTAGTTTATATTATTAATAAAAAAATTATAAAATTATTTTTAAATTGATATTTAATATTAACTACCAAGATTTTAATTATTAAATATTTTAAATTCTAAATTAATCACTAATTTATAATTAAAATTTAATTTAGAATATAAAGTAATTAATAGTTATAATTTTTGATAACTAGATACCAATCTAAACATTTTATAATTTTTTTTTATTAATAATAAGAATTATTTTATATACAAATATTTTTCTTCTCTTATTGATACTATTGACAGATCAGAATTTTTTTTCTTATCAGAAAACAAATTATTTAATTTATTAAAACAGTATTTAATTTAATTAATATAATAATTAATTATTTATTTCTTAATTTAAATGATTTTCCACCCAAATTAAGTTGTTATCAAATTTCAATGCCAATATACAAAAGATTACATGACACAGTGGAAAAGAATAAACTACAAAAATATTCATGCTCATCCGCATACCACAATATAAAAACAAAATATATGTTAGCAAAATTAAAGATTGAATTTTTGTTGTCAATATAAATACATTTTACACAAATTAAACATATTGATATTTTTTTTAAGATAATAAACTTATTAGTATGGTGTATTTACTAAGGATTAAACTTCAAATAACTTATTTGTTTTTAATCATCTAGAAGTAGTTTAATATATCTCTCTCTATTATTATTATTCATCTTTTATTTTCTATTTTTTAAAAAATGACATTCATTTTCCAAAATATAATCATTAAATATAAAAAGCATACACATATAATAGTTATATTTTATTCACTTTTATAATAATTGTATTTTTATTATAATAACTAAAAAAATTATTTATGTATATAATGATAAAAATAATATATATATATATATATATATATATTACAAAAACACAATCTTATTTATATATAGTTATAAATAATAATATAATAATTTTTTCGTCTTCTTGTTAAATGGGAGTTTCTTTCACTAGGTTGAGTTAAAATTAACATTGATGGGACTGCTAGGGGTATCCTGGTCTTGCTACTTGTGGAAGTATTTTTCGTGGGAGTATGTGCGAGTTTATTGGTGCTTTCTCTGTGTTTCTTGAAGTTCAGACTGTTATGGTTGCTGAGTTTTACGGAGTTATACATGCTATGGAGGAAACCCAAAAGATGGGACTTACTAATGTATAGCTTAAATGTGATTCTACCTTGGTTTGTGCTGAGTTTATTGTTAAGACTAATGTTCCGTGGATGCTTTGTAATAAATGAAATACTTGTCTTAATTACTGTGGGAAAATCAGGTTTAGGGTTACTCATATTTTTTGTGAAGGAAATGCATATACTAATAAGTTGGCTAATTTAGAATTTATTCATAGATAATCATTTCATTGGTATAATATGCTTCAATCTAATATATTCTTAGAATTCTTTATGAATAGGTATAGTTTATCTATGTATCATTTTTGTTAACATATGAGTTTTTTTGTCTAGTCCCTCCATATTTTTTTATTTTTTTTTCATGTGATGACAGATGATTGTTGTTACTTGAGGTGTTAGCCTAACTAAGATGTCAAGTTTCATAGTAATGCCTAACATGAAAGTTTTTATAATTCTTTTTTGATAAATATAATGTAAAGAAATAGTTGGATATTTTACGCATACATTATAAAATCTATATAATAAAAAACTTATATTATAAAACTCTTGGATCCAACAAACCATCAAAATAACATAAACCATTAACTAACCTAATAAAAAGATAATAATTTCAACCAAAGATAAAAATCAAATTATAGTATATAAATGATCAGTCTCGTCTTACAATATAAAAGATTATGTTAGAGATTTTACATCAACAAAAGATAAAGTCAAATTATAGTATATATATATGATCAATCTCATCTTACAAATAAGTTTTGTAAAATTAAGTTAGATATAAAATCACTTATTTTAGATTGAAGAGTAATCGGCATAAAAGTGGTCAAAAAGGGCTATGGGGTTCTAAAAATTGCAACACATAAGCAAAAGAGTGTAGTTATTCTTGTCAAAGAGAAAAGGATTGGCTAGCACAAGCTATTCAACAATGGTGGCCCTCATGGCTCATCTTTTGCATGTCATCTCACGTGATCCAAAGCACTTAGCTTTAATTCTTGGTCCACGTTTCGTTAGTGGTTTGGAGCTGCTTAAGAACTTATCCTATTTTCACCAACACCTTTTTCTTCTAATTATTTTTTATTTTATTTTTTTATTTATATATAGAATATTTGACATCCCTAAAAGTGTATATGAAGCAAATGCATGCAGAATATCATTATGTAATTTTGGCATTATCTAGAAGTTTTTAATAATCTAGGGTTTTCTTTTTTTTAATTACACCAGCTTTCGTTCTTAAGCTGCCACATCAAACCCTAGCTTCCTTACTTTTCTTTAAAAAGCAAAACAAAAGGAGTCATAAAAGAGAAATAGTCTCAATTACTTGAACATCAATCACTTGTGTGAATTAGCATAACTAGAAAAGAGAATATATTTCAGTCTTGTGTACAATTATGGCACCAGATTATGTTTATATTATTTAAACTTTCAATATTATAGTTAATAACTTTACATACTTATCTTAAGTTTAATTTATTTCTCTTTTAACGGTGTGTGATTGGAAATTAACTTGAAGAAGGAGTTTTTTTTAATGGAAAAAGTAATTGATGAGTCAATTTTTTTAGGTGGTTCAAGGGTTGAGATTTGACTTGGGAAAAGGAGGATAGTTGGATTTGGAAGGATGGAGAGACTTTATCTTATACGGTTAAATCTGCCTATAATCGTTTAAGGGGGGTCGAGAAGAGGAGAATGTCTCAATGTATAAACAATTTTGGAGGTGTAGAACTTTATCTTCTACATTTGTTACTGTTTGGAGGGTACTGGAAAATAAGTTTGTCACTAGAGTCAATTTGAAAAGGCGTGGGATTACGGTTGAAAGTCCTTTGTGTAGTTTATGTGGGGGTGGATGAGGAGTCTTGTCGTCATTTATTCTTTGAGTGCAAATTTGCATAGCTAGTTTGGAGTCAATGTTTTGCCTAGCTTGGAGTGTTGTCCGTGTCTCACAATGATTCACTGTTAATTTTTTTTTAGTTTAGGTTATGTAACACTACTGATTCTGTAAATGGCATGTGGACAACGATTTGGACTGTAGTAGTAAGTGAGATATGGAAGCACATGAACAACATAATTTTTAAAGGGAACATGGTTGATGTTGTAGAAGTGTTTGCCTTAGTTCAATTAAATGTTTGGTCGTGGATTACTTCCAAGTCACCATCAACGTATTTTTCTTATTCTGACTGGTGTCTTGATTATTTGGTTTATTTTTTTTATCGGCAATAAAAAATAAATAAATGAGAATCACTTCAGGGTGATTTGGTTTGTATGAAGTTGGTTTTTTGATGCATTATTTTAGGTAGTTAGCATTATAGGTGATTTTCCTAGGTCCCGTCATTGTTGGATGATATTGATCTCTTCGGGAGAGACTAAGGGTAATTTTTCTATATAAGGATTTGACTATCCCGAAATTTTTTTTATCTTTTCTTGCTAATAAAAAAAATCATTTTTCTTTTATTTTTAATAATTACGAACGAGGATAAATAAGTAGGAATGTTGGTTGGTACATTTTCAATTCAGTGAACACCCCTAATCAAACTAAAAATATATGCAGTTTATTTTAATTATTTTTTCCTATTATTTAGTTTGTGTAACTTATTATAATAAAATATATGTTATTTTACTAAAGATATATGGTGATTTCTTTTGGCAAAACCATTTTGTTTTCTTTATCAAAATATAATTTTAATTTTTGTATAATAAGGAAGTATTCAAACTGAACCAATCTATTCGTAATCAGATTATTATTTTGATTCTTGTCGTGCAAATTTTTCTGCCAACCGATGAAATTTTGATTGGTTTATATTTCATTTCTTTCTAAATCTTATTTGAATCAATCCGTGAACAAAGTTTAAGTTAAATAACTAAGAAAAATATAGGTATTGTTATGCCATCGACTATTTTTATTTCAAAACAATTGCTCTAAAATTTGACTAACTAGTTAATTTTATGTGTGAAGAACTAGTTATAATAGAATTGAGATATTCTTAAAATATTTTATATTTCTTTATTCTTTTGCTGGTAAAAAAAATTAACATAAATTTTAGGGTTATGTTTTCATATGTTTAGTTTTAGGATTTTATTTACAATCTCCTTGACCATTATCTTCAATCTTTGATGTAGATAACTTAACGGGTTCTTGTTGGATGAAACCCTAAATTAAAATAATTGTTAAAAACCTCTAATATAAGTAAAATAAAAATACTTTAACCAGAAGCCTAATTTATCTCATAAAAAATAATTCATTTATAAAAATAGAAATTCAAGTGAAATTGTTTTTATTTTAAAAATTAAAATTTGTTTGGTGGATAAAAGATTTATGTACCAGAATTTATTATTATATTATCTATAGATTTGGATCTCTAGATAAATTTAGAATTTACATATAAATTTAATCTATAGATTTTTTTTAGGTAAAATTTGATTATCTACAAATTTTTCGTATATAATAATGAAGTAGTTTAGCGTTACCTATCAATTTTTATCTCCAAATATTACTTATAAATTTTTATCAGTGGATAATTTACCTACAAATTCAATTACATTGATATTATTAATATTATTATTTATTTTATTAATATTATTGTGTATTTTATTAATATTATTAATAAAAATATTAATATTAGTATTACTATTTTGAATTTTATTAATATTATTAAAATTATTACTAATATTGTTATTAATATTATTAATAATATTATTAATGTTATTATTATTAATATTGCAATTATTAATAATAATAATAGTAACAATGATATTATTATTAATATTATTAAAATTATTAATTATATTATTAGTATTAATATATTAATATTATTATTATTATAAATATTAATAGTATTAATATTTTTATGAATATTATTATTACTCTTAACAATATTCATATTATTAATATTATTTATATTATTATGATAAATTTAATTTTTAATTTTATTAATATCATTTATATTATTATTAACATAATCAATAATATTATTAATATTAATAATAATATCTGATAATATTCTTATTATAAATTTTATTATTAATACTGTTAATATTATTGTTATCAATATATTATTCCTATTAATAATAATAAGAATAATCATAAAAATAATTATATTAATAATAATTATTATTATTATAAGAATAATCATTATAATTATAAAAATAATAATAATCATGATTAAAATATAATGGTTAAAGGATGTGTCATAAGGTTAAACTCCAAGAATTTGAATAGGTAATTACCTACAAATTTATTCATAAATAATGTTGTTTTGTCTATAGATTTTTGTATTACTTACAAATTTCTGATGTAAGTAATTATACAAAATTTTCTTGTAGTGCGTGTGTTGATTAAAATTTTAAACTCTGGTTAAAGAAAACAAATCTCTTTTTGTTAAATAATAACATAAAATTAATATTAGTACATAATACATTTTAAAATAGGAAATAGACTCATGAATTTGTAAATTTTGTTAGAAGTGCATATTTTTGTAACAAAAAAAACCTGCATCTAATAATAAAGATTGGAATTTATATAAGTATTGTTAACCTATTATTATAAAGTGGAGAATCCTGAAACTACTTTTGTTGACTTGGTGCAATACATGGGTAATTGACAATCATTAGTTTGAAAGAGAATGAGAGTGCAAAGAAAGGAGAAAAGAATAATACATTTATAAACATACTTATCCCATCTATCAACAACTTGAGTATTCTTCTTCAATCTTCATGGAAAGTGTCACATTCTGCAGTACTACTGCTTTTGTCCTTTTATTTATTTTTTAATTAATGCATTTTTTTGTTAAGTATCTCTTTTAATTAATGGTTGGATTTCAATTCAATAATGGATCAATCAATAGCTCCATAATAAACAAGGAAGTTATATGCATATAAACAAATTGGTACAAGCTCATTATCAAATCCAAACTTTTTAGATAAAAAATAAATATGATAGAAAGAGAAAATTGTTAAAGGTATAGCATAATTTTAGAAAAATAGATAGTAGACTTGTCATCTTTATATATTATTAGATGAATTTTCTATCCCTGTTTTATGTTATTGTCACAAAACTTCTTCTAATTAAGTATTTAATATGTACTTATGTTGTTTGACCTTATGGTAAACCATGATATAGTAACTTGTGAATCATTAATCAAGTGATTCAAATGAGTTGCACAATTGGTATTTGTCTTGATCTATCACACGAAGAAACTGAGTTTAAAATAAGTTTTTAATATGCGTGTTGGACTAAATATGTTATGAAGTGTTGGGGTACATCTTCCTTATTTCATTAGATGTAACTTGTTGAGAAAATGTTTATGAAAACACCAATCTGTTTCAACAAATAAAATTAGTTTAAACTTGCATCCAAGTAAGCTCATCTTATCATTTGTTATCTTAAGAGTAAATGTTGTTTGATGATGCACAATGGGATCATGCTTGCGAAAAAAGTTTGGAAATTAACTAAATCACAATTCAACCATCCATTTTTATGATTTTCCTATTTTTCACAAACAATCAAGAAACACAAAGACTCTATAAAAAGGATATTAAAAGGGTGCTCATGTCAACTTTGAAGGACTTTGACAACTGAGTTTAAAGAGAAAGAAGTTGAAGTTAAAGAATTAGATAATTAAATCTGCATTATCTCATAAACAAAATTGGAAGGAAACCTTCTATAGGGTTATTCTTTCAAATTTTTGAAATAAAAAATCCAATGTTAAACACATCAAAAGCAAACCAAATCTTTTTTCTATTGTTCAAGTAAATCTTCTTCAAATATCTCCTCCTGCAGCGCTAAGTTTAATTACAATTAATAAGAAAATCTAAACGATGTTTGGAAAAAAATAGTATGGTTTGGTATAGTCTGCTCTTGTTATATTTATGAATAGGTATAGTCTACTTATGTATCCTTTTTGTTAACATATGAGTTTTGGTTCTAGTCTCCCCATATTTTTGTATTTTTTTTTAATAATATTTTTTTCATATGATGACAAATGATTGTTGTTACTTGAGGTGTCAGCATAGCTGAGATGTCAAGTTGCATAGTGATGCCTAACATAAAAGTTTTTATTTAAAAAATTTATAAAATATTTTTTAAATTAATATTTAATTTTTAGTTATTAAAATTTTAAATACATTTAAAATTATTATTTATTAATAATAAAAATCACTTTAAATATCAATAATTTTAATTTTTAAAATAATATCTAATCTAATTAATAACTATTTATTATTAATTCGATTACTATTTAATAATTTTTATTATATATATATATATATTTATTGAAATTTCTAATAAAAAAAGTAAAGAACTTTCAACTGTAAGATTCAACCAGCACAGGGAAGAATATGTGATTTGAGTTCATACTGTTCACAAGTTTCAATGCCAATATGCAAAAGATTACATTACACAGTGGAAAAGGATAAACTACAACAATATTCATGCTCATCTGCATACTACAATATAAAAATAACAATAACTATGCTCATCCACATAGTTATATTTTATTCACTTTTATAATAGTTGTATTTTTATTATAATAACTAAGAAAATTATTTATGTATATAATGATAAAAATCATATATATATATATATATTTTTTTTTTCTTCATTTATTTTCGTTTCATTATGTTTGCTAGATTTATTTGGGTTAATTCTTAAATGGTTTAATATGGTATTTTTGTTTCTTTATACACCCAATGATTACTAATTGCAGCACACACTAACATTTAAAAGATATTTTCTCTCTACACCATGTCATTACTATTGCCACTGATGTCGTTGGACCTCTTTTTTTATTGTACTTTTTAGAGGAAGAAGAAGGAGAGAGTGTTCTAGAAGAAAAATAATTCATTCCAAAAAATATTATAAATAAAAATATTTTTTTGGAAATCATGTTCCGAAACACATATCATATCTTTCAAAAAGTTTCTAAAAATTATTCTATAAAATTTGTTCTAGAAACCTCATTCCATAAAACATATTATATGTTCCAGATAGATTATTATTTATCATAGTTTTTTAAAATGTATTTCATAAAGCTTTTGGGAAAATCGTATTTAAAAAATTCTATTATGAAAATCTTTTTTCTAGAAATAATGTTCTGGAAATTCTGAAAAAGCTTATTTGGAATTTTTTTTGAAACAAGTAATCTAGAAGTTACCTTTATGAATGGTAAAAAATGATAATGGGGTGTGAGAAGAAAAGAGCCTTTTATATGTTTAGAACACTAGAGTTAGGCATATAGGCTCAAGGGTACATACTGGTCTCTTTAGCCTGTTTCCATGTGGGCCACAACACAACTTTAAAATTTCAATGGCAATTGCTTCCTACACCATATCATTTATGACATGCACCCAACGCAAAATTTAAAATCCAACATTGTCCTTGATTTTATTTTTGCTTATGGATGCCCAAATCTGGAAGTGAGTTTTATACATTCCGGATTTCAAAATCTGGAAGGTTATTTTTATATTTCATTTAAGCTTCCGAATGGTCATATCCAGAACTGAGTTATGAGTTTCAGATTTTCATATCCGGAATGATGTGCTGTAAATGGTGCTGAGAATTGAGATTCATAACTCATTTATGTTTGCTTACGGATTTTGACATCCGAAAGGTCATTTATGTTGTTCAGGTAAGCTTCTGGATGATGAAATTCAGAAGTGATATATTAGTTTTGAATTTGTCTATCCGAAACTTTGTTATATTGTGTGTCATTTGACTCAGTCGTCAGTGACCGGCTGGTACAGGTGAAGAATTTAAGATTTTTTTTTTTTCTGAATGAATATAGTTACAATTTTTGGAGATAGTAGGGTATTATTATTAGATCACCAACGTAAGTTTAGGGGTGGTAATATGTTAATACCATAAATAAAGAGTAAAAAACATTCACTTAGACAAATCAATAAAATAATATTTTAATTATATTTAGTTTATTTTTTAACTTTAAATATTATTATTTTATTATAATATAGTGTTAAGTATATGCTGTAGAGTGTCAAAGAAATGTTTTTCTCTAGGAAAATAGAAAAATGAGTTTTGATGTTGTTAAGTGAGAATGGATGGACTTTAGAAGGAAAAGGAAAGAGATATTTATGGAGGAATGCAATATTGATTTCTTTAGCTTGACTTTAGGAGAAATAAGAGAGCACAGTGGAAATGATATGAAAAATTGTCCTTTATCTCATAAGCACTCATTCAGATCACTAATTTCCATTACCATGAGTGCTGAATTGATTAGTGGTGCTCTTGTGTCCACCTTCGTTGAGAGGACTATTGACAATTTGGCTTCTCATTTTGGGGACATATTTCGTGGGAAAAAAGCCAACAAGACGCAGCTAAGCAACTTGAAGGTGAAGCTGCTAGCTGTTCATGTTGTGGCTGATGATGCAGAACAGAAACAGTTCACAAATCCACATGTGAGAGATTGGCTTCTCCAAGCCAAAGATGTTGTGTTTGATGCAGAGGATCTCTTGGATGAAATAGATTGTGCACTCTCCAAAACCCAACTGGAAGCTCAGTTTCAAAGTGCTGCTAAAAAGGTGTGGAGTTCTCTCAAATCTTTTGTCAGTTTCTTTGAAAATCAAATTGAAACAAGGATTGAACAAGTCATTGAGGACTTAGAAGATCTTGCAACCCGCAGCCATGTTCTAGGTTTGAAAAAGGCTGATGATGTTGGGGTCAGATCAGGATGGGATAGTAAATTATCATCAACCTATTTGCCAAAAGAAAGTGATATCTATGGCAGAGAAGATGACAAACAATTTGTCTTTAAGTGGCTCACGTCTCACACTCACAACAACTTATCTGTACTTTCTATTGTGGGAATGGGAGGGGTGGGTAAGACCACTCTTGCCCAACATGTATTCAATGACCCAAGGATGGATGAGGCTAAATTTGATGTCAAAGTTTGGGTTTGTGTTTCAGATGAATTTGATGTTTTCAAGGTATCAAGAGCAATTCTGGAGGATGTTACTACATCTACCGATGACAGTAGAGGTATAGAGATGGTTCACAGAAGATTAAAAGAAAAATTGACGGGGAAAAAATTTCTTCTTATTTTGGATGATGTTTGGAATGAAAACCAATCTAAATGGGAAGAACTGCAAAAGCCCCTTGTTTTCGGAGCCCAAGGGAGTAGGATTCTTGTGACTACACGTAGTAAGGAAGTTGCTTCTATCATGCGGTCAGAAGAACACTCCCTAAAACAATTACAAGAAGATGATTGTTGGAAGTTGTTTTCTAAACATGCATTTCGGGATGATGATACTCAACCACATGCAGAGTGCAGAGAGATTGGCATGAAGATTGTTAAAAAATGTAATAGACTACCTCTTGCCTTGAAAACAATGGGAAGTCTCTTATACAACAAATCACTTGTTTCAGAATGGGAAATTGTGTTTCAAAGCGAAGTATGGGAATTTTCGAAAGAGCGTTCTGATATTATTCCTTCTTTAGCACTGAGCTATATCCACCTTCCTTCCCATCTCAAGGCATGTTTTGCTTTTTGTGCTCTATTCCCCAAGAATTATAAGTTTAAAAAGGAGTGCTTAATTCAGTTGTGGATAACTGAAAAATTCCTACATTGTCCTCAACATAGTAGGACTCCTGAAGATGTTTGCCAACAATACTTCAATGATTTACTATCAAGGTCCTTCTTCCAACAGTTAGGTGAAAAGAAAGAACTTTTTGTCATGCATGACCTTCTACATGATTTGGCAAAATATGTCGGTGGAGGCATATACTTCAGGTGCGAAGTTGGTCAACGAGAAAAGATGCAAAAGCTAACTCGTCATTTTTCAGTTGAACTTGGTCGCAATCAACATTTTGATGAGTTTGGAACTTTCTGTAATACAAAAAGGTTACGTACATTTATGCCAAAATCTAGGAGCCTAAATTATTTCTGGAGGTGGGGTATCAAAATGTCGATACATGAATTGTTCTCCAAGTTTAAGTTCTTACGTATCTTGTCTTTGTCTCATTGTTCTGACCTTCAAGAGTTACCTGACCTTGTTGGCAATCTTGAGTATCTTCGTTCCTTAGACCTTTCTCATACTGCAATAAAAATACTAAATGAAAAGATATGTTCACTCTCCCACTTGCAAATACTGAATTTGAACTATTGTAGACATTTGGGGGAGTTGCCCTCAAATTTGTATTTACTCACCAATTTGTGTCGCTTGGAACTTATACATACTAAAGTGAGAAAGGTGCCCCCACATATGGGAAAACTGAAGAATCTTAAAGTAGTATTGAATTCCTTTAATGTTGGCCATAGCAGGGAGTTGGGTATTCAACAGCTACGAGAGCTCAACCTTGATGGAAGTCTATCAATTGGGGAGCTGCAGAATATTGAGAATTCCATGCTTGCATTAGAAGTAGATTTGAAGAATAAAACACACCTTGTGGCGTTGACCTTGGGATGGGGATGGAATCGGAACTCTATAGATTCAAAAAAAGAAGAGGACGTAATTAAGAATCTGCAACCTTCCAAAAACATAAAGAAGTTGTCAATCATTAGATATGGTGGAAAACGATTTCCAAATTGGTTACATGAAAGTTTATTGTCGAATATGGTGTCCTTAATGTTGGATGGATGTGAATCTTGTCAATGTTTACCTCCCCTTGGACTTCTGCCATTTCTCAAGGTCTTGAAGATTATAAAACTTGATGGGATAGTGAGTATAGATGCTGATTTTCATGGGAACAATTCATCTTCGTTTAAGTCCCTTGAAACATTGGAGTTCTCCCATATGAGTCAATGGGAAAAGTGGGACTGCCAAGCTGTGACAGGTTCTTTTCTAGTTCTTCAAAATCTTTCCATAAAAAATTGTCCCAAGCTGAAAGGAGAGCTGTTAGAGCAAGTTGTTCCTCTGGAAACACTACACATTACAAAATGCCAACAACTTGAGGCTTCTGCTCCCAAGGCTTTAGATTTAGAGCTATCTGAGTGTGGAAAGCTGCAGTTGGATTGGGGTACAATGAAAAAACTCACAATGGGTGGTCCCAACATGGAAGCATCTTTGCTGGAAATTGTTGGGTCTAAGACTCTTGAACACTTGAAGATTTATTCACCCCTAAGGTTAATCCATGATGATTGTGTCTCTCTGTGGACCTTTCCACTGGATTTCTTCCCAACACTCAGGATGCTTCATCTTCATGGGTTTGTTAATCTACAAATGATTTCACAGTGTCTCATCCATAATCATTTGGAGTGTTTGGAAATCAGTAGTTGTCCTAAATTTGAATCATTGCCTGGAAACATGCATATGCTGCTTCCATCTCTCAAGTATCTATGCATACAAGACTGTCCAAGACTTGAGGCAATCCCTGATGGAGGTTTCCCATCAAATCTCCAGAAGTTGTGTATTGAAAAGGTGGATTCTGAATGTTTTCCACATGAAGGTTTGCTTCCACTCTCTCTTGCTTCTTTGACCATCCGTAGTTGTCCAAATCTAGAGAAACTGGACTACAAGGGTCTCCATCAACTCTCATCCCTTCAATCACTGACACTTTTTGATTGCCCCAACCTTCAACGCTTACCAGAGGAGGGTCTTCCCAAATCAATTTCAAGTCTTCAAATAAATGGTTGTCCTTTGGTGAAACAGAGTTTCCAGAAAGAAGGAGGCGAAGACTGGGAAAAGATTGCACACATTGAAGCCCTGTGTATATGGTAGTGATGTTGTTTGTTTTGAATAGTGATGCATTTGATGGGTTACTAATTTTCTTTTGTTTAGAATGTGTATCAACTATTTTCCTATTTCAGTGGTAGTCCTGTCATACCTTTTAACTATCCAAATTTTCATCATGCTTACATAACTAATATAAAATAAATGAAAGGCCAAAATTTCAACTTTTAAAACATTATGATGTATAAAACTCTTGAGCATAAATACATTCTCCCTTTTTATTCTAAATGAAGGAAGTACCGATGAAGTATTCACATGAAGAAGTTCTTTCCAGTCATTTTCATTTCCATTTTCATTATTTGATCCATCAACTCCAATCTCTGTGAGCTGTGACTCATTATTAGATACTTCAACAAAGGATTCTAATCCATTTTCAGCATTAGAGCATCTAACTCCAACTCCAATTGCTCTGGATTGTGACTCATTGAAGATTTGAGTAATAGATTCCAATTCAAACAACTTCAACCCTGATTCTGAGGCATACACTGGGAAGACCCCACACTCTTTGATTATATTTGAAGGCCAACTGATATAGAAACTATTGTACTTGGTTGAATGAAGGTCTTCTTTTGTGCTAATCAAATAGTTGTTTGTTTTTAGTCAGTGAATATGTACATTCCCATTTTGAAAGGCAATTTGCTACATTCTAATCTTCACATGTTGAACACTAAACAGAATATCATTATTCTATGAAAATAGACTTCAAGGATTATCTTTTCTCTATTAGTTGGATAGTGATTTAAAATCATAGAGGTTGCTCAGTCACCATATAGTCAGCAAAAAAGTGGTAATCAGATCAAAATTCTCTTGTGTATGTAGCCTCGCATGCAAGCTGATTGTTGCAGTAGTTGATATTTTCTAGTAATTGATTACTCAACTCTTTGTTTGCAATCAATTTACAAGCAGAAGCACAAAGTGGAAGTTGATAATAGTAAGGACTCAAATGAATGAATAGCATTTTGTACAAATAATAAAAATCAGTCTTTCTTTTTGTTTATTTCCCCTTTCCTCATATATCATTAGCTATTGGCTTCAACAGCGATGGTTATGCAAATGGGCTACAAATTCAAACCAGAAATGGAAATATAATATTATTCTCCAAAGTGGCAATGGGCTATTATTCTCCAAAGTTCATTGGTAAGTATTTCATGGTTGTTTGGGTTTGTTTATTGATTAGTTAGCCACCAAATATGACTATATTCATTAAACTGGCTTTAATATATATCTGACAGCCGGCAAAGCAAAGACGTAAATAGAAGAAATGTGAAAACCATTGAGCAATCAATTTTAACTTTGACAAAGTCATCAATATTCCTAAAGATGTTGTTGTGTTTGGCCATGTGATATCTAATCTTATCATCACTGATATCTCTGCACTCACTCATTCAGATTACACATTTCCTTTCATACACTCCATTTTCTATCATGCCTGCTGCATTCATTACTGCTGCTCTTGTGTTAAATGGTTTATTCACAATTTGGCTTCTCGTTTCAGAAACATATTTCGTGGAAAAGAAGGCAACTAATGTATCAACTAATAAAATAGTAGATTTTAACATGGTTTTCAGTATATCTCTTAATTAGTTAAAAGTATAATAATAGCTACTCAGTTTGTGATGTGAGAAAGACTAAAAAATTATTGGTTGACAAACTAACGAAGAAGAAAAATGTTGATAAAATATCTTATTATTGCGTCTACATTAACCCTGCATTGCACTCAGTCATTGGCAAAAGCTAGTGAACCTATTCATCTTTATCCTACCATGGCATTAGAACTTGTTAGTGGTGCTCTTCTTTCTGCTTTCCTTCAGGTTGCATTCGAGAAGCTTGCTTCTTCTCAAATTCTCGATTTCTTTCATGCAAGAGAGCTTGATCAAAAGCTGCTCAACAAGTTGGAAACCAAGCTGCACTCCATCCATTCTCTGGCTGATGATGCAGAGCGAAAGCAGTTCATGGATACACATGTCAGAAACTGGCTGCTTAAGGTCAAAGATGTTGTCCTTGATGCAGAGGATCTCTTAGATGATATACAAAAACTCTACACAAGCCAAGTTGATACTGAATCTGAATCTCAAACCTGTTCAGGCTGTACTTGCAAGGTACTCAATTTCTTCAAATCCTCTCCTATTAGTTCCCTTAACAAGGAAATTGAGTGTAGGATGGAACAAATCCTTGACGGCTTAGAATTTCTTTCAAGCCAAAAGGGTGATCTAGGATTAAAAACAGCTAGCGGTGTTGGATCTGGGTTGAGTAATGAACTGCCACAGAAATCACAAACAACATCGCTGGTTGATGGAACTGATATCTATGGTAGAGATGATGATAAATTACTGATCTTTGAATGGCTGACTTCTGACATCAACAATCGTAACCAGCCATCAATACTTTCTATTGTAGGAATGGGTGGAGGGTAAGATCACTCTTGCTCAACATGTATTCAGTGACCCAAAGGTGGATGAGGCTAAATTTGTTGTCAAAGCCTGGGTTTGTGTTTAGGGTTCACAGAAGATTGAAGGAAGAATTGAAGGGAAAGAAATTTCTTCTTGTTTTGGATGATGTTTGGAACGAAAACCAACCTAAATGGGAGGAAGTGCGGAAGCCTCTTGTTTTTGGGGCCCAAGGGAGTAGAATTCTTGTTACCACACGTAATAAGGAAGTTGCTTCTATCATGCGATCAAATATCACTTCCTAAAGCAATTACAGGAAGATGATTGTTGGAAGTTGTTTGCTACACATGCATTTCGAGATGATGATACTCAACCAGATCCAGAGTGCAAGAAGATTGGCATGGAGATTGTTAAAAAATGTAAAGGACTACCTCTCGCGTTGAAAACAATGGGAAGTATGTTATACAACAAATCATCTGTTTCAGAATGGGAAACTGTGTTCCAAAGCGAAATATGGGAATTTTCGAAAGAGCGTTGTAATATTATACCTGCTTTAGCATTGAGCTATATCCACCTTCCTTCCCATCTGAAGGTATGCTTTGTTTATTGTGCCCTATTCCCCAAGGATTATGAGTTTAAAAAGGAGAATTTGATTCAGTTGTGGATGACAGAAAATTTCGGCCATTGTCGTCAACATAGTAGGACTCCAGAAGAAGTTTGCCAACAATACTTCAATGATCTACTATCAAGATCTTTCTTCCAACAATCAGATGAAAAGAAAGAAGTATTTTTCATGCATAACCTTCTACATGATTTGGCAAAATATGTCGGTGGAGGCATATACTTCAGGTGCGAACTTGATCAAACAGAAAAGATACAAAAAGTAACTCGTCATTTTTCATTTGAAATTGGTCACAATGAATATTTTGATGGGTTTGGAACTTTATGTAACACAAAAAGCTTACGTACATTTATGCCAAAAGCTAGGAGCACAATGATTTCTTTCTGGAGATGGGAAATGAAAATGTCAATACATGAATTGTTATCCAAGTTTAAGTTCTTACGTATTTTATCTCTGTCTCATTATTCTGACCTTCAAGAGTTACCTAACTCTGTTGGCAATCTTGAGCATCTTCGTTCCTTAGACCTCTCCCGTACTGCAATAAACAGAGTAACTGAAAAAATATGTTTACTCTCCCACTTGCAAATACTGAAGTTGAACTACTGTAGAGATTTGTGGGAGTTGCCCTCAAATTTGCATTTACTCACCAATTTGTGTCGCCTTGAATTTAAAAAGACAAATGTGAGTAAGATGCCACCGCATTTGGGAAAACTGCAGAATCTTAAAGTAGTAATGAATTCTTTTGATATTGGCCATAACAAGGAGTTGGGTATTCAACACCTAGGAGAGCTTAACCTTGTGGGAAGTCTATCAATTGAGAAGCTACAAAATGTTGAGAATTCGCTAGATGCATTAGAAGCAGATTTGAAGAATAAAACACACCTTGTGACGCTGAAGTTGCGATGGGAGGGGAATCGGAACTCTATTGATTCAAAGAAAGAAGAGGACGTAATTGAGAATCTGCAACCTTCCAAAAACTTAAAGAAGTTGTCAATCTTTGGCTATGGTGGGAAACAATTTCCAAAATGGTTACTAGAAAATTCATTGTGGAATATGACATCCTTAGTATTGGATGAATGTGAATCTTGCCAATGTTTACCTCCCCTTGGACTTTTGCCGTTTATCAAGGTATTGAAGATTAGAAAACTCAATGGGATAGTGATTATTGATGCTGATTTTCATGGGAACAACTCTTCTTCATTTACATCCCTTAAAGCATTGGAGTTCTTATCTCTAAGTCGATGGGAAAAGTGGGACTGTCAAGCTGTGACAGATGCTTTTCCACGTCTAAGACATCTTTCCATAATACATTGTCCGAAGTTGAAAGGTTAGCTGCCAGAGCAACTTATTCCTTTGGAAACACTACAAATTCAAGGTTGCCAACAACTTGAGGCTTCCTCTCCTAGGGCTCTAGATTTACAACTACGTGAATGTGGAAAGCTGCAGTTAGAGTGGGGTAGAACGAAAAGCCTCACAATGATAAGATCATTGCTGGAAACTGTTGGGTCGTCTGACACTCTTGGAGATTGATTCACCCCTGGAGTCAACCAACCATGATTGTGTCTCTCTACGAAGCTTTCCACTGGATTTGTTCCCAACACTCAGGAAGCTTGGTCTCCATGGGTTTGGTAATCTAGACACTATATTATATTTTGGGTGGTCCAATAACGGCCCGATAACGGGTGGCACGATAGGCCCAACACAAACATTCACTAAGATAAGCTCGAAATGGCTTTGATACCATGTTACGAAGTGGACTTTAAGCCTAACTCAACCCCATAAAACCGGCTCATAGGGTTGAGGTTTGCACCCACTTATATACAATGAAATGTCCTTATCTCTAGTCGATGTGAGATCTCCAACACATCTAGAAGAGCTAACACTCAGTTATTGTCTTAAATTTGAATCATTGCCTGGAAGCATGCATATGCTGCTTCCATCTCTGAGGAGCTTATGCATACAAGGTTGTTCAATACTTGAGTCATTCCCTGACAAAGGTTTCCCATCAAGTCTCAAGGTTCTGAAAATCATTAATTGCTCTAGACTTGTTGGCTCACTGAAAGGAGCTCTCACAGATAATTCTTCTTTGGAAACCTTGTGGATTATAGAACCGGATGTAGAATGTTTTCCAGATGAAGGTTTGCTTCCACTCTCTCTTCCTTCTCTAATCATCTCTAACTGTCCAAATCTAGAAAAACTGGACTGCAAGGGTCTCCATCAACTCTCATCCCTTCAGAATTTGTATCTTATAAGTTGCCTCAACCTCCAAAGCTTACCCGAGGAGGGTCTTCCAAAATCAATTTCAAAACTTAGAATTCGTGATTGTCCTTTGCTAATCTCCAACACATTACCCCCCTCACACCGAGACTGCCAACTCGTGCGTGGGACTATATATTATGGGTGGTCCGATAACGGCCCGATAGCAGATGGCCTGATAAGCCCAACAAATACTCGCTAGGATAGGCTCGAAATGGCTCTGATATCATATTACGAAGTGGACTTTAAGCCTAACTCAACCCCATAAAACCGGCTCATAGGGTTGAGGTTTGCACCCACTTATATACAATAAAAACTCTAATCTTTAGTCGATGTGGGATCTCCAGCACTGCGTTGCCAGAAAGAAGGAGATGAAGATTGGGAAAAGATTGCACACATTCAAGAACGATATATATCATGATGATGTTGTTATGTTGAATAGTGATGTATTTGTTGGGTTCCTTGTTTTGTTTTTGTTTAGAATGTGAATCAACTACTTTCCTCTTTCGGTGGTGCTAGTCCTGCAAATACCTTTTGACAATTCATTCATTTTCCTTTTAACACTATAATCACTAGTGCAACTACTTTTTATTGCAACTACTCCTAGGTAGTTTCCTGTATCATGAAACTAAAAGAAAAAATGAGGATACCAAAGATAATAAAAATGTGTTGAAAAAAAAAAGTTATAAAATATGCATAAAATAATTTTTTTATGAATTGTCATAATTATATAATAAAAACATTTTTAAATTTTATTCATGATTAATGTATGGAAACTAAAAAATTGTTTAAGCAAAAGCAAAAGGTAGAAAGAGGTAAAAGAATATTAAGAAAAAACACAGTTAGAAATCCCTATTAATGGTTATAGATTAACTTTAATTAGTAAATAAGTTCGAAGTAATTATGTTTAGAATATATTATGGTATACCAAATATATTTACACTTTGTAGATTTAAAGTATTCAATTAAGTTATGGAATATAAAATATAATAATTACAAGCCTAGTTTTGAGTTTCCAATATATTATTTATTTTTTCTTTTGTATTTAATAAATTATTTTCTTCAATCAAATACTTAATATATTACAAAGGTTTAGTTTACATTTTCTAATTAAAGTGTGATACAAACTAGTATGTATATATATGAAACTCACTTTCCAAATGGAAAAACAAACTCATTTATCACAACAATGATTGAATCTGATGCCAAAATATAAATAAGTAACCAATAAACAAGGAGATATTATTGAGTGTCATCTTAAATTAATAGATATTACAAGTAAACATGCTCTCTGTTATCTTAAATGTGTAAATTATACCAAAATATATATGATTACTATAGATATTATTTTTAAATCATGAAAACAAATCCCCTGCAGAGCTAAAATAATCACATTAAAAGTTAATATATCAACTAATAAAATATTGGATTTTAACACGCTTTTTAATATATCTATTAATTTAAACAATTCCCTTACACTGTTACACTATTGCTGTTAAGATAAAGTTAATAGTTTAATAATAGCCACTCATTCATAAATGCAATACAGATGTTGCAGTTTGACTAACTATTGAAGAAGAAAAATGTTGATTAAATATCTTATTAATATGAGTTTCATGACTTCATTATCTGAGTAATTGGCAAAAGCTAGCAGCAGTGGAATCCATTCATCTTTATCCTACCATGGCCTTAGAACTTGTTGGTGGTGCTCTTCTTTCTGCTTTCCTTCAGGTTGCATTCCAGAAGCTTGCTTCTCCTCAAATTCTTGATTTCTTTCATACAAGAGAGCTTGATCAAAAGCTGCTCAACAAGTTGGAAACCAAGATGCACTCCATCCATTCTCTGGCTGATGATGCAGAGCGAAAGCAGTTCATGGATCCTCATGTCAGAAACTGGCTGCTTAAGGTCAAAGATGTTGTCCTTGATGCAGAGGATCTCTTGGATGATATACAAAAGCTCTCCAAAAGACAAGATGCTGAATCTGAATCTCAAACCTGTTCAGACTGTACTTGCAAGGTACTCAATTTCTTTAAATCTTCTCCTATTACTATTAGTTCCCTTAACAAGGAAATTGAGTGTAAGATGGAACAAATCCTTGACGATTTAGAATTTCTCTCAAGCCAAAGGGGTGATCTAGGATTGAAAACAGCTACCAGTGTAGGATCTGGGTCGAGTAATAAACTGCCACAGAAATCACAAACAACATCTTTGGTTGTTGGAACTGATATCTATGGCAGAGATAATGATAAAAGACTGATCATTGACTGGCTGACTTCTGACATCAACAATGGTAACCAACCATCAATACTTTCTGTTGTGGGAATGGGTGGAGTGGGTAAGACCACTCTTGCTCAACATGTATTCAATGACCCAAGGGTGGATGAGGCTAAATTTGATGTCAAAGCCTGGGTTTGTGTTTCAGATGAATTTGATGTTTTCAAGATATCAAGAGCCATTCTTGAGGCAGTTACTAAATCAACTGATGATAGTAGAGATCTGGAGATGGTTCACAGAAGATTGGGAGAAAAATTGACGGGGAAGAAATTTCTTCTTGTCTTGGATGATGTTTGGAATGAAAACCAAACTAAGTGGGAAGAAGTGCAAAAGCCCCTTATTCTTGGAGTCCAAGGGAGTAGGATTCTTGTGACTACACGTAGTAAGGAAGTTGCTTCTACCATGCGGTCAAAAGAACACTCCCTAAAGCAATTACAAGAAAATGATTGTTGGAAGTTGTTTGCTAAACATGCATTCCGTGATGATGATACTCAACCAAATCCAGAGTGTACGAAGATTGGCATGAAGATTGTTAAAAAATGTAAAGGACTACCTCTCGCGTTGAAAACAATGGGAAGCCTGTTATACAACAAAGCATCTGTTTCAGAATGGACAACTGTGTTTCAAAGTGAGATATGGGAATTTTCAAAAGAGCGTTGTAATATTATGCCTGCTTTAGCATTAAGCTATATCCACCTTCCTTCCCATCTTAAGGTATGCTTTGCTTATTGTGCCCTATTTCCCAAGGATTATGAGTTTAAAAAGGAGTGTTTAATTCAGTTGTGGATGACTAATTTCCCACACTGTCGTCAACATAGTAGGACTGCAGAAGAAATTTGCCAACAATACTTTAATGATCTACTATCAAGATCCTTCTTTCAACAATCAAGTGAAAACAAAGAAGTATTTGTCATGCATGACCTTCTAAATGATTTGGCAAAATATGTTGGTGGGGACATGTATTTCAGGTTGGAAGTTGACCAAGAAAAACATATACAAAATGTAACTCGTCATTTTTCAATTCTACTTGGTCTCTATCGATATTTTGATGGGTTTGGAACTTCATGCGATGCAAAAAGGTTACGCACATTTATTGCAACAAGTACGAGAGTGAATGATTTTGGTTATGGTTGGAAGTACTATATGTCGATACATGAATTGTTCTCCAAGTTTAAGTTCATACGTATCTTATCTTTGTCTCAATATTCTGACCTTCAAGAGTTACCTGACTCTATTGCCAATCTTGAGCATCTTCGTTTCTTAGACCTCTCTCGTACTGCAATAAAAAAACTAACTGAAAAGATATGTTCACTCTCCCACTTGCAAATACTGAAGTTGAACTACTGTAGAGATTTGGAGGAGTTGCCCTCAAATTTGTATTTACTCACCAATTTGTGTTGCCTTGAATTTATGTTGACTAAAGTGAAAAGGGTGCCACCCTATTTGGGAAAACTGAAGAATCTTAAAGTAGTATTAAGTTCCTTTAATGTTGGCCATGGCAGGGAGTTGGGTGTTCAACAGCTGGGAGAGCTCAACCTTGAGGGAAGTCTATTAATTTGGAACCTAAGGAATATTTGGAATTCCATGGATGCATTAGAAGCGGATTTGAAGAATAAAGCAAACTTGGTGGCGCTGACCTTGGGATGGGGATGGAATGAGAACCCTATTGATTCAAAAAAAGAAGAGGAGGTAATTGAGAATCTGCAACCTTCCAAAAACTTAAAGGAGTTGTCAATCATTAGGTATAGTGGGAAACGATTTCCAAATTGGTTACTAGATAATTCACTGTGGAATATGGTGTCCTTAGAGTTGGTGGAATGTGAATCTTGCCAAGGTTTACCTCCCCTTGGACTTTTGCCATTTCTCAAGGTCTTGAAGATTATAAAACTTGGTGGGATAGTGAACATTGATGGTGATTTTCATGGTAAAAACTCTTCTTCATTTAAATCCCTTGAAACATTGGAGTTCTCCTATATGACTCGATGGGAAAAGTGGGACTGCCAAGCTGTGACAAATGCTTTTACACGTTTACAACACCTTTCCATAACAAACTGTCCAAAGCTGAAAGGACAGCTGCCAGAGCTACTTAATCCTTTGGAAATACTAGAAATTGGAGACTGTCAACAACTTGAGGCTTCCACTCCAAGGGCTCTAGAATTACAACTACGTCATTGTGGAAAGCTGCAATTAGATTGGGGTACAATGAAAAGGATCATAATGGAAACATCATTGATGGAAATTGTTGGTTCGTCTGACTCTCTTGAACACTTGATGATTGATTCACCCTTGGAGTCAATCAGTGATGATTGTGTCTCTATATGTACCTTTCCATTGGATTTCTTCCCAACACTTGGGAAGCTTGATCTCAGTGGGTTTGGTAATCTAGAGATGATTTCACAGAGTCTCATCCACAATCATCTAGAAAAGCTGACACTCAAGAATTGTCCTAAATTAGAATCATTGCCTGGAAGCATGCATATGCTACTTCCATCTCTGAGGAGGTTATGGATAAAAGACTGCCCAAGACTAGAGTCGTTTCCTGAAGGAGGTTTGCCATCAAATCTAGAAAAACTAACAATAGAAGAGTGTCGAAGACTTGAGTGGTTCCCTGATAGAGGTTTACCATCAAAACTGAAGTATCTGAGAATCAGTAATTGCTCTACACTTGTTGGCTCACTGAAAGGAGCTTTCACAGATAGTTCTTCTTTGAAAAGCTTGCAAATTGGAAAAGTAGATGGAGAATGTTTTCCAGATGAAGGTTTGCTTCCACTCTTTCTTACTTCTCTAACCATCTCTGATTGTCCAAATCTAGAAAAACTGGACTACAAGGGTTTACATCAACTCTCATCCCTTCAGAATTTGAAACTTGAAAATTGCCTCAACCTCCAACGCTTACCGGAGGAGGGTCTTCCCAAATCAATTTCATATCTTAATATTCGTGGTTGTCCTTTGCTGGAACAGCGTTGCCAGAGAGAAAGAGGCGAAGACTGGGAAAAGATTGCTCACATTCAGGAACTGTATATAGAGGATGTTTATGATAGTCAATAATGATGCATTTGGTGGGTTACTATTATTTGTTTTTGTTTACAACTAGGGCATGGGAAAGAAATACAAAGTTACACGGAAAAGAAATATTGGTATAATTATTTATGAAATATGATTATTATATTAATAATTTTTTGCTAAAATAGTTTCTAAATTGGTATCTAAATAACTAAGGTTTTTCTAATAAATTTAGAAACTAAATAATTGGTAGTTAAAACCTTAGTTACTAATTAGGTACTAATTTAGAAACTATTTAACAATAATAGAAAATATTAGAAACCAAATTTTTTTTTTAGTTTCCAAAATGGTCTCTATTTTAGTTTCTATTGTAACTAATTATTTTGGTATCTAAAATTTGGTTTCTATTTCATGATTTTCTTGTATGGATAGTGAATATGATGCATTTGGTGGGTTACTATTATTTTGTTTTTGTTTACAATGTGTACCAACTACTTTCCTCTTCCTCTTTTGGTGGTATTCATGTGACTCCTTTTAACAATTCATTCCTTTTCCTTTTAACACTACAATTAGTAGTGCAAAGTTTCATCGTAAGCACAAATGCTTTCAAGTTTTTATTGCAACTACTCTTAGGTATTTTCCTATGAAAACTAAAAACTTAATTCAAGAAAAAAAAATAGGATACCAAAGATAATAAAAACAGTTATAAAGTATGCATAAAATAATATTTTTTTATTAGTTGTCATAATTATATAATAAAAACACTTTTATCTTTTATTCATAATTAAGAGTGTATGGAAATTAAAAAATTGTTTAATCAAAAAAAGAATGCAAAGGGTAAAAAGAGGTAAACACTAGAGTAGAAAAAGTTAATGACAACAGTTATTTTAGTTATTAGAACGCGATTTTGAAACTGTTGTGTATTAGCACCTAGTCTATACTATTTGGGTATAGACAATAATTCTCCAACCATCTATTATAAGTCACATCTAGACGGCGGTTCATTTAACAACCGATGTGTATAACGAAAATCAAATGTGGGTATACAGAGTGCCAGGAAAAAGTGTATAGATGGCGGTTATGACCATAACCGTCATTTATACTCTTCCTTGGAACTGCTCAAAAAGTGTGCATGGTTCGAGGTATAAATGGTGATTATAATCATAACCGCCGTCTATTATGGGTACTTTTTAGTTCATTCTTTTTTATGCGTGTTTTCCCTTCTTAATTAACCTGTTTAGTTAAAAACCTAACAACCAGATACATAAATTTAGACACATTCATTCAATGAAGCAAATTATATATATATATATATATATATATATATATACACACATATATATAATGTATTACAAACACTAATAATATTCCTATATTATTCATTAGTTATCCTAGAGTTATAGTAATTAAGGAAATACGTGGCCCAAACATTTCTCACATAATTTAGGGCAACCAAAGGTAGTGGTTGGTCATCCATAAAATTATAAAATAAGGTTTAAATTAACGTTAAGATACATATACTTTAAAGAATTATAAAGAATAAATAAATATTATTATCTGCTCCCAATCTTTTTGAATGCCTAGTCTTATAATGGTAACCATCCATTGCATAACGTAATAGCCACACTCATAGCCTTCCGGTTGTTTATTACACTAGAATTCAATATAAATTAAAAATTAATATTGATATTTTTATAAACAATGAAAAGAGGAAGACAAAAATTAAAAACCTTTAGGTTCAACCATGTCAGCTTTTGATAATTTGCACTTGGTCAACCTTTGCATATGTTATATCCACGCCACGCCTTGTTAGTGAACGTTTAAGTATTATACACAATTAAGTTTATAAAGTAATCACACAGAACCTATTTGCTTCAGATGTGTGGATGACTTCTTGTACAATGAACAAAACCACATAACACTTTATCAACTATGGATAACACAAGTAACTGTCAGTGACTCCTATATCATCCATGAAAAAGTTAGTAAATATTTAAAACATGAAATACTTATAATTGAACTTACTCATTAATATAAGGGCAAAAATATATTTGTTTTCCCTCTTCACTCATAATGTTGATGATGTAGACTGGGTTTTAGCTTTTTTTGCTCCAATTGGATTAATCAAATAGGGATCCAAGAATCCATGGACATCTTGATTCATGTCATTAATAAAAGCTCCAGAAAAATACCTACAAGTTATTAGTTAAATCATAATTAATAATAATTTAACATAATGTAAATTGAAATATAGGTGAAAGATACTTCCATCATAACAATATGAACTATAGTTATATTAAGCTCCTGGTTTCCAACTGCAAATTCTAACACATCTGGCATGTATATGTATAGGGGGATGTCAGTGTTTCTTCCAAAAAAAGTATCATCAACGGAACCTCGAGTGGGTTTGTACCAATATCCTTAGCCGCTAATAATAAAGAAGCTATTTGATCTTCAATGGGAACTGGAAGCTTCTTTTGCAGACTTGGTTTCTGAAGAGGTTTCTACAAAATAAAGAACATTTGTATTAAATTACATGTAATATATAAATCTAAATTAATATAATGAAATTAAATTCTTACCGAGGGTTCTGGAATAATTCAAACGAGGTGTCTAAGTCAGACTATTCAATGTTTGAATTGCCTCAACCACAGTAGTTATCTCATTTGTAGGTAGTGGAACATGAGCATCAACAAATCATACTTTTTCCACCGTCATCTTCACAACATCAAGGGGGAGAGCCTATGTAAGGTAGTCGCATCTTCAAAGACTTTTCTAATGGCCACCACCTGAGAAAAGATATCGCCCTCTATAAGTAACTCACATTGGCTTATCTGGCCAATGACATCCCATGATGTTGTAGGAGCTGCACAACTCCCCTTTGTGTTCCCGAGAGTGGGAGCAACAAGCGGCTCAACACACTAGCCGCATGTGCTCAGTCTCCTATTTCATCTTTTGACTTAAATCCTTCATTAATTTTTGTCGTATCTTAAACACCATTTCTGTTTTGGTCTCTGTGGCAGAGGAGGACGATGAATTTCATGGTGCAACTCCGAAATATTTTCGAATTCCAACCCTTTTTCAAGTTGCACGTACACGACTAGGGTGCTCAGGTCATCCAATAGCTTCAAGTGGGATATCTTCACGACCTTGAGGTACAAAATTACCTTGGAAGTTTTGCTCAACCAAAGAATCTTGAAAGATAATGATTTTTGACATACCCTTTCAAAATTTTCATATATCGTTCAACAGGATACATCCATCTTAAGTACACTAGTCCACACAATCTAACCTCTCTTACTAGATGCACAACTAGATGAACCATGATATCAAAAAAGGATGGAGGAAAAAACATCTCCAATTCACACAAGATAACAACAATTTCATCTTCAAGTTCATCTAACTTTACTGAATCAATGACTTTACAACAAATGGAAGAGAAGAATGAGCATAAACGGGTTAGGGTATGTCTAAGATTTTTTGGTAAGATCCTGATAATAGCTACCGACAACAACTGTTGCATCAAGATGTGACAATTTGAGACTTCAATCCAATTAGCTTCAAATCTTGCATTGATATCACGCTCTTCACATTTGAGGAATGTCCTTGTGGCACTTTTATACCCTTTAGACATTGACAAAAACTTAATTTTTTTCATCTTTTGACATGGTGTAACAGGTTGGGGGCAAATATGTACGCTTACCCATTTGTATTGGTGCCAACTCACCTCGTTTGTTCATCTCAATCAAATCTAAACGAGAATTTAGACCATCCTAGTGTGAGATTAAAAATCCTACTGAGAGACTAGAGAAACATTGTATTTCATCCTTGTTGGGTGAGATTGAGTGTTATCCTCACATAGTGAAAGAAACAAATATTGTAATCCTACTTTCATAGTGGAGACATTTTCTGGACTAGGTCCCGTAGGTTTTTATTTCTCAAGTTGAGAAGATTTTCCCACGTTAAAAATTATTTGTCTCATTATTCTATTTTTGCTCTATTTTCTATTATTTGCTTATTGCTTCCGTAAGTGTCCATCTTGTATCTACACTAAAGAGGGAAAATTAAATTCTGAATTTTCTTAACAGATGTAACGAAAAACCTTCCACCTGAAGACAAAAGCCAAGAAATGTGTATTTTCTTGGATAGAAGTTAGCCATAACAGTTCTAGAAATAACGAAATAGCCATGAAGTATTCTGCAGAAGAGGGTCTATAATTTTTTGTTGCAAGTACTCTATAATTACAAAACCGCAACGGTGGTATCCTATTGACTTAAGGCAAGTTATAGGACTTAGACACAAGTATGATCAATAGCTAAAATTTGCTTTGCCAAACAAAGAACATATAAGACAAATCCTTGTTTAAGAAGTGAATGCATCAGACGAAAGGTCGTTGAAAGATTACCTCAGACGTTTCCTAGAGCTGGTGAACTTTTCAAAAGCTCACATCAGATGAAACCCCTTGGACAACACAAGGCAGATGCACAAATACAGGAATATGTGAAGAAGGACTAAGAGTAGTCTTGGGTTAAGATTTTTTTTTTTTAATGATCAATATAGTTACAATATTTGGAGATAGTAGGATATTATTATTAGATCACCCAACGTAACTTTAGTACCACTTTTAGTATTTTAGAAAAATAGAAAAATGAGTTTTGATGTTGGTAAGTGAGAATGGATGGAGTTTAGAAGGAAAAGGAAAGAGATATTTATGGTGGAGTGTAGCAATCTGTTTGGAGGAATGCAAATTTTGGTTTCTTTAGCTTGACTTTAGGAGAAATAATTTAAGTTGAATAACAGAGGCTTAGTGAAATGATATGAAAAATTGTCCTTGTTTGTTTCAGATAGTTACACTAATGCAAGGTGTGTGGCCAATATATAATACTAAGATTCAACTTTCAACAACTCTCCTGCATGCTGCACTCACTCATTCAGATCACTCATTTCCATTCATGGCAGCTGAAATTGAATCAAGGATGAAACAAGCCACTGAGTACTAGTTTCATTAAATTGGAAGAAGGATGGAACAAGTGATTGAGGACTTAGAAGATCTTACAACCCGCAGCCATGTTCTAAGTTTGAGAAAGGCTAATGAAGATCGGGTCGAATTTAGAGTTTAGAGTTTAGGTTTCAGGATCGGGTAGTAACTGGATGAGTGGATGTTCCAGCACTCCAAGAGATCTCTATCCAAATTTTCGTCATGCTTACATAGTTAACTATTATAAAAGAAATGAAAGGCCAACATTTCAAACTTTTACAACATCATACAAAATCATCAATCCATTACGTTAACAATTTGATATCATTCACCAATTGTCTCAGAAGGATACTATCAAATAAATTCATCACCAAACAATTTTGAGTACAACTCAGACTCTTCCACGAAGCTAGCTAGCTCTCATGTCCCATGAATTTCTCCACAAGTGTTTCAAAAGAAAACCTGCAAAAATTGAAGTATAAAACATTGTTATTGCAATAACTAGGCATGATTTTTTAGAACCAAGAGTATTCCAACTAAAAAATTCTATATTTGAAGTACTAGTTTCATTGAAGAAATAAAAATAAGGAACTTATATCAAGGAGTGGGTGAAGTTTCATACCGATGAAGTAATCACATGAAGAAGTTCTTCCCACTCATTTTCATTTCCATTTTCATTATTGGATCCATCAACTCCAATCTCTGTGAGCTGTGACTCATTATTAGATACTTCAACAAAGGATTCTAATCCATTTTCAGCATTAGAGCATCTAACTCCA
>Ga0123342_1002636_pt1 | contig 29599 bp, 21 predicted proteins | sample Turbeawhitnodule_FD_89960 | JGI IMG/M metagenome (GOLD analysis project Ga0123342, IMG submission 89960) | Root nodule microbial communities of legume samples collected from Mexico - Turtle bean Mexico white nodule | ecosystem: Host-associated > Plants > Roots > Nodule | place: Mexico: Nepantla... | reverse complement strand
TTGTGGCAGGGGTGGATGAGGACGCAGGAAAATACGTTCATACACGTCAAGCGTAGTGACCTCTTCTAAGCGAGAGGAGACCAGTGACATCTTCTAAGCTTAGTGACCTCTTGCATGGTTGTCATGATCGCCGGTTGATGAAGCGGCGTTCTCCATTCAACATGATCGCCGATCGAAGAAGAGGCGTTCTCCATAAGTGTGTAATCGGAGGTTGCTGAAGTTATACAAGGTCATCATAATCGGCAATCTCCATGTGTAGTCGGTGGTCGCCGTAAGTATGCAAAGGTCAACATGATCGCTGGTTATGTGTAGTTGGAGGTTGCTGAAGTTATACAAGGTCAATATGATCGCCGGTAGATGAAACGGCGATCACCATGTGCTTAGTCGGTGGTCGCCGTAGGTATGTAAAGGTCAACATGATCGCTGGTTGTGTGTAGTCGGAGGGTGCATAAGCTATACAAGGTCAACATGATCGCCGGTATGAAACGGCGATCTCCATGTGTGTAGTCGGTGGTCGCCATAGGTAAGCACCGGTTGATGAAGCGGCGTTCTGTCAACATGATCGTCGATCGATGAAACGGCGTTACCCATAGGTGTAGTCGGTGGTCGCCGATGTTGGTTATTTTTAGGAAGTCCACTTCTGGATAATGTATATGGGTTGGGATACCCCTGAAGTATCTCCTTTAATTTTATTTATTCATTGCTGATAAAAATAATAAATAAATAAAAAATATATTATTGTTATAGAAGCTGCTAAGGAGCTCTCGTGTATGTAAAAATTCCTACAAGAATTGTGACTAACACAAGAAAAACATGTTTTGTATTATGATAGTCAAAATTCAATCTATCTCAGTAAGACCTCGACCTTTCATTCAAAGTCAAAGCATAGTATGATATCATTAGATACATGATGCATTATAGATGAATCAATTACCATTAAAGTAAATCCATACGTCTCAAATTGATCTATATACAAGTACTTAACGAAGATGGGTTATCATAATTCTTTTGGTGATGACAAATGATAACACACTAAATGGACATTGTTGGTTGAAAAAGGAAAGAAGCCAAATATTCTTTATTGGACATTAACAAAATTGTCTACAACTCAAGTGAATACAATTGAGGATTGTTCTACAAAACTATGCATAAATGACTTGGTCAATTAGTCAAAAGGGCCTTGGTACTATTGCAAGACAAATGTTACTTTCTATTACAAATACATTTCTTGAAACTTGTTTTGAGTGTCTTGTTTGTAAGTAACATAGAGTTTTTTTTGTGCACTTATCTCCATGTAGAAGACCATATATCTTGGATTTAGTTCATAGTGTATGGATGTTAAATCTATTAGTGGCTGTTTTTTTTTGTCATTATTATTGATGAACATTTGAGCTTTTATTTTAAATACAAAGACCATGTCCTTGATGTGTTAAAGCATTTATATGAAAGTGTCGAGAGAGAACAACAAAGTTATTAAAATGTTAGAACACATACTAGTGGGGAATATAAGACTATTTTTGCCACTATTGCAAGCAGCATGACATCAAGCTTGAGAAAATAATTCCAAGACACCTTTGGAAAGAGAATGAATTTCACAATTAATGATAAAATTCGATACACGATCTCTCGTGCAAAGTTACCTAAAGTTCTCGAGGATGAGACATTGAGAACTATGTTGGACTTGATTAACCCTTTTCTTATTCATCTTGATGGTAATGTCCTTAAGAGAGTGTAGAAAGGAAATTATATGTTTTCTATAATCATTTGAGGGTGTTTATTTGCAATACATGTGTTCACTTTTCTAGAGATGAAAAATCTAAACTTGATGAAAATTTTAAATAGTCGTATCAGAGTCGATGGTTTATCCTAAAAGCCAACTTAGAAGAGTATGTGGGTGAAGAATCCATTTACTAATGATAAAGATAAATTATGCTAACATTGAAGCAAGTCCTTGAAAAATGATAATACTTAATAATATCTACTTGTTAAGATTTTGTGTCCTTTCACCAATAGTTTCAAAAGAAAATTAACATATACTATAATTACTCTAAGCAGAATAGAAGTTGATTGCATAGACCATAAAAATAAAGTTTCAATATCTAACAGAAAATGGAAAAATCAAAAGTAAACATATTTATAGAATTTTACTCACGAGCAACAACCACCACTTGTTTTCCGACATTGCGACCACTATAGAGACCAACCAACGCTGCAGGGCCATTCTCAAGACCCTCAACAATGTCTTCCACATACACAACCTTCCCTTCTCTAATCAGAGGCATGACAAAGTCCAAGAATTTGGGAAATAGATGGAAGAATTCACTTACAAGAAAACCTTCCATTTTAACCCTCTTAAATATGAGATGTGCCAAGTTTGTTACACCTTCAGGTTGAGTAAGATTGTACTGTGAGATCATTCCACAAACAGGTATTCGACCATGGAGTCTCATATTTGGGAGTACAGCATCAAGTGTCTTGCCCCCAACATTTTCAAAATAAATATCAATGCCTTCAGGAAAGTACCTGATTTCAAAATTCATATTCATTATCATTACTCACTAGTATTGTTTGTGTCATCAGGTACAATAATATTTTCTTTACGGAAATAAACAATATAAAATCACATTTGGTACAATGTTACATACTAACTTTTTCAAAGTTGCATTGAGGTCTGGCTCCTCCTTATAGTGAAAAGCTTCATCAAATCCTAATTTATTCTTCAACAAATCCACCTAGTTACAAGACATGTGTTTATAAGTAAAAGGAGAACTAATTTCTGGTTTTTGCATTGAGAATTTCACAACAACCATAAAAAATCACTATCAATGCTTTCTTTTATAATACTCTTCAAAAAAAATAAAAAAATTACTTGGTACAACGGAAAGCTATGAGAATTTTGGATACATTGGAAACAAACATGAACATAGAAAAATAGTAATACACGTTTTTTAATTATATAATATATTAAAAATTGAAAATTCTAAAACTAAACAAATGATATCTCATACATTGAATAAAACAAACTTTATCTATTTTAATTATAGCAACAATCTTGGAAAATAATAAAGTATGTTACATGCCTCAAAAGTTTACATTGCTAAAGGATTATAATTGAAAGAAAAAAATTTCAATGTATTCTATAATCAGCCTACTCAAGCCAAGAAAGGTTTTGGTTGTTGTTGCAACCAAGCTAATTCAAAAGAGTGGTATTTCAAACAGTAGAATAAATATTCTAACATTGAAGCTAATTATTCATTTATCCAAATACATAACAACAATAAATAAATACCTTATCTTTGCTTCCAGCACTTCCAACAACATAACAACCCTTCAACTTGGCGAATTGGCCAACAAGTTGACCAACAGCACCAGAGGCAGCTGAAACAAAAACATTATCTCCTTTTTTGGGAGAACCTACCTCAAAGAAGCCAGCATAAGCAGACAATCCAGGCATGCCTATTATAAGAAAATACAATGTTATAGGTCAAAAGGCACATCAAAATTATGAAAAATCATGCAAAACTATCTAAAAGCTTGCATGAAAGCTTGTTGAGCTCCATTCCTAGAAGAAAATAATATGGGTGAAAAGGCACAACATAGTTATATAAAACCTTGCAACATCATAAGCTTGCATGCAAACTCGCTAAGTTTCATTAAGGTGAAACATAATGTGCATGCATAATTCGACATGAATAAGTATATCACATGGCTACATTACTCAACCATGATTTAATAAGGAAAGTGATAATTTTACAAGACCATTTTTGTTGCATAATAACGAGCGTCAGTGTTAGAAGGCTTCAAACTATCAAAGGAATGGGAGAATGTTATTCACAAAGTTTTGCTTTTGCAAATACATTGTTTTTGGAGTTAGACCTCATGATCAACAAGTCCCTAAGGCACAACGTCATCGCAAATAAAATTAAATAAATGTCATATTACAATAATGGGTAAATGAGATATGTTTTTCTTTGTAGAAAAAAAATATATGTTTTATTTATGCGAGCTAACCCGTCCTGCTGTTGGCCCGCGTTATGAGGGACGAGTCTAAGCGGGTCAACGAACTAGATTAGTGAACCCGTCTCACGCTTTTTGGTAGTGCGATGCAATTTGATATTATGACAGGAAACAAATGATGATTGTTGTTGAATTTCATAGATGGATTTTTCTTCTTTATTTGAGTCAATGATGTGTTCTAAGTAATTGATTGCCAAGGAAGGTGATAATTTAAACTAGACAATGTTGGGTGAATAGACATTAATATATTCATGTGTGAAAATGTTCTTTTGTTGTAAATGAAAATAATGTATTTTAATGTGAAAAAACTTTTTGTTGTGAATAATGTTAGGATACACTTTGTCAAGTGAAGATAGGTAGAAGGATTATTTTATTTAGTCTTATCCTTACATTTACATATACATACTATTTTTAAACATGAACAATCACATTACAATTATCCTTCACAATGCTCTTGAACATAAGTAAGATATTAAACTACTGTAATTTGTGTATCATATAAGAAATTGAGCATTGATGATAATTCTATCTATATATGTTTTTGAAACAATTGTAATTGTAATAATACTATTTGTTTGCATTTAAAACTTGCTTGTAAGATCTTTAAAAGAAGTCAATTTCATAAAATGATATTACTTTTCTATTTTCTTTCTCTCCCCTCCTTAGTATTGAACCCTTTATCATATCACCATATCATAACTTCTATCATGGAAAAGACGAGCAAAGAAAAAAATGCACATAACTATCTTTCAAGGATTCATATGCTTAAAATTATTTTCAATTATTTTTAATGGTTGTAGTTATTCTCAATATAAAAAAAAAAATCTCACAATGACAAATGAGTACAAGGAAGGAACTCTCACTTTCACTACCCTGAGAGGAGTTACAATGGTTTTGCAACCTCCATCTATTCTGACTACAAGATGATGAAGACTGATACCTATATATTGATGATTAGTGACACAACATAAGAGAAGAATGACCTAGACAACTACATAAAAAGAATAAATATCACTCCAACAATTTTGTCACGACATGAATTTCAATTGTCAAACTTTGTCTGTCAAATCATCATCCACTTAAAACTGTCAAAAAATCTAATAAAAAAACCATATTAAATTATTTTACATAATTTTAGAATAACAATATAAAATCTAAAAGACGAAATTGATTTTTTACCATTTATATTAGAATAAAACGTAGCATTAAACCATGAATTGAAATTGTTGAGGATATACATACCAAGAACTCCACTATAATAGGAGAGTGGGAGATCAGTGTGCTCAATTTTGAACCGTATTTGAGATGAAGGGATCAAACTATACTCTTCCCATCTAGTCCATGCACAAACTAAATCACCTTTCTTATAATCTGGATCTCCAGATTCCACCACTTTAGACACACCATTTCCTGTCAATGCCTGCAATTACTCAACATTCACCACCTACCTTTATATAACATTAATTACTCTTAAAGAACCTCTCTTTATTAAGTTCTTTAAAAACTATTTTTAACTTAAGCATTAACCTATTTCTTCCAAAAAAAAATCTGTTACATGAACATTACCAAAACTGCACAAATTTAGCATCAAAAGTTATGATGGATTTTACAAAGTGAACTTTAAGCCTAACTCAATTCCATAAAACCGGCTCATAAGAAGGTTGGGGTTTGCACCCACTTATGCGGGATCTCCAACACACCCCCTCACGCCGAGAGTGACAGCTCGTGTGTGAGATATCATATTATGAGTGATCCGATAACGGCCCGATAGCGGGTGGTCTGATAAACCCAACAAACACTCACTAGGATAGACTCGAAATGAATCTGATACCATAATATAAAGTGGACTTTAAGCCTAACTCAATCCCATAAAACCGGCTCTTAAGGTTGAGGTTGGGATCTTCGATTTATATATCAACTAAACAATAACAAATAAATCTGAAAGCATTCATATCATAAAATTAAGCATGTAGTAATACAAAAACATGTGATTGAAGTTAATAATAGTAAGAAAAGAGTGAAGATTGTGTGGTGAAAGAGTGAGTGAGTTACAGAGTAAAGCTTGTAGGTGCCAATTCCCAGAGGGTTGTCCTCCTTGGTCATGAGGAATCGCATGTAGGGATCACATGAGAGGTAGAGATTTTTGAGGAGCAGATCAGAGGAACCTTCTGGAACCTTCAAAGTTATGGTTCCTTCAACAATGCTCATGTCTGATTCTTTGGGAAAACCAACAACATAGTTGTTCAGAATCACTTGCTTGTTCCTCAGTTCCGCCATCTCAGAGGTTTATGATGTTTGTGTCGTTTCAATGTGTTGTGAACAGGAATGGAAGATGAGGGATCAAATGGGAGAACGAAAGGGCAACTGGGTCATGGCCTTATCTTGAAGCACTATGCACGATGCATAAAGATGCAACAAGCTTCACACCTTTCTTCCTGTTTCTGGTTCTTTTGTCTTCTTTTCCATTTTCCCTTCTCTTTCTTTACCATAAATATTATTGCCAACTTCACACTTACCATTTATTGCTATTGCATGTGTTATCCTATGTGTTTTCACAATCACTCCAAATATGGATTGTAATCAGATTCAACACCACATCAAATAAAGGTTAAGTTGTGACTCTACAAGATATTGTATTTTTTTATTTAATTATATTAGAGATAAAAATTTATTATTCAGCTTCATTTCTTAAGATTATTAAAATACAAGAGGCAATATTTTTGTTCATACAAATGATAAGAGTTAAATTCTTGACAAAATGGGAAAACATATAGCTTCTCAAGTATCATGGAACATGTCATCTATTCTATAAATGAATTATAATTAAAAATTTATAGTATACTAATTTATAAATTTTATTAATAATAAAAATTACTTGAAATATCAATAATTTTTGTAATCTTTATAATAATATATATAATTTAGTTAATATAATAATTAATTATTTTTATCTTTAAACTTAATTTCAATTTATATACATCTTCCTCTCTTAACTCACCAAGACACTTTTTAAAGACAACCGTGACGAAATTCTAAGTTCCAAAACATGCTATCTCAACGAACTTGAAATCGGAACATTGACACTGTATGTGAAAACAAAACAAGGTTTCAAAGATGAACCTCCGTTCTATTAGCCTTCAACTAAAGATAATTCGTTCTCCTTAGAACTTGACTAGAAACTTGTTCCTGTATACTCAATAATCCCTTATTGCTTAGGAGTCAAGATTAATAGCAATTTATATACACATTATTTTTTTTATATATTAATAATACCTCAATAGCAAAACTGAGAATGTTGAAGTAAACAGGTACAAATAATAATTATAATATGGGATTATTGCTGATAAAAAATAGGTACAATTAATATGAAATTATTGCTGTAAAATAATAGGTACAATTAATTTCATTTAATTCTTTGCTGATAAAAAAAATAATAATTACAATTTTCCTATTTTCTCCTTTGATGCTTCTGCCCGGGTTTTAGAAAAACCATCCCATTGTCACGGGAAGTTATAATTAAAAAATCAAATGCACTGTAATTTTTTTTTTATCTTTTAATAAGTTCAACCAACTTTTATTAGAAAATATTTTAAATGATTTTGATATATTTTAAGAAATATATTTAAGTTTAATTTAATTTTATAAAATTGATTTGTAAGAAAAAATTATATATAATTATATATTATGATTTGATATTATATTTAGTTGACGTATCATCTCACAAATAAAAGCACATCTAATGTTTATTGAATTGGAGTTAGAGACTAGAAATCGAGCAAAAAGAGAATACTCCAATCGAATAAATAGTGAAATTCTCTCAATCTATTGAAAACAATTATTTAGGAATGGGTAGTGAAAAAAGGGATGTTATAAAGAAAAAAAAAAACTTGATCCCATTATTGAGTAAGTTTTTCAGGTGAAAAGGTTTGTGTGTTATCCTTTTCTTTTATTATTATTTCTCACAAACCTATTTTAAGTTACATTTATGGAGGGGAATTTTTTTTTATAAAAAACTTTCATATTAGACATCACTATGTTACTTGACATCTCAGTTAGGCTGACACCTCAAGTAACAACAATCATTTGCCATCACATGAAAAATGTATTATTAAAAAAAAGTACAAAAATATGGGGGGACTAGACTAAAACTCATATGTTAACAAAAGCGATACATAGGTAGACTATACCTATTAATAAAGAATTCTAAGAATATACTAGATGGAAGCCTATTATACCAATGAAAGAATTCTTTATGAATAAATCCTAAATTAGTCAACTTATCAGCACACACATTCCCTTCACGAAAAATATGAGTAACCCTAAACCTGATTTTTCCACAATAATTAAGACAAATATTTCATCGATTACGAAACATCCAAGGAACATTCGTCCTAGCAGTAAACGCAACACAAACCAAGGTAGAGTCACATTCCAGCCAGACATTAGTTAGTCCCAACTTTTGAGCTTCCTCCAAAGCATATATAACTCAATAAAATCCAGCAACCAAAGCAGTCTAAACGCAAGAAACGCAGAGAAAGTTCCAATAAACTCCCCCATACTCCCACGGAAAATACCCCCACAAGTGGCAAGACCTGAAGAACCCCTAGCAGCCCCATCAATGTTAATTTTAACCCATCCTGGTGAAGAAAAATCCCATCTAACAGGAAGAGGACGACGAACTTTACCAGTACGAGTATTAATACCAAAAAACTTAATCAAACTGAAATCCATCATATCATTCTTCATTGAAGCTTTAGACGACTTTCCCACTAGACAAGTTAAATCTTTAATAATTGAAATAGCCCTAGAAACCTCAATCTTATCCTGAAAACGAGCATAATTCCTCATACGCCATAACATCCAAATAGAAAAAGTTATCACAACAAGTTTAATCAATTTAACCAAAGGACTACCATCACTCTTAATAAATGAAAGAATATAATCCTTATTAGAGAAATGAGAAGTAAGAAAAATCTGTTGAACCCAACTCCAAATATACAAAGCATTAGGGCATTCAAAAAATAAATGATGAAGAGATTCCTCATGCTTTTCACAAAGCGTACACATAGAACAAATATGGAGACCTTTATTTTGAATATGTTAATCTGTAGGAAGCCGCCCATGAAAAACTTTCCAAAGGACAAGAGTTTTGGAAGGTGGGATATCTGAAGACCAAATAAATTTACCACAACCACAGGGAACTCCTGGTTCTAAGAAAAAAATCCTAGCCGATTGAAGAGTGAACCGACCAGACCCATCATCCAATTAGGAACATCCTGATCCGCCCTAACTATGATATGACTAAAAAGATGAGGCATCTGCTGTAAAGACAACAAAATATTCCAATCACGACCTGTCCAAAACTGAGAAACTGTATCCAGAATGCTAATACCATCAGATAAACCTACAATATGTGCTAAAGGAGTAGTAGAACACCATTTATTATTCCAGAAATTAATAAAAGAACCTGTACCAACAGTCCAAGAAGTATAATCAAGTATAGTAAAATAAAACTGCTTAATTCTAGGCCAAAGAGATGAGGATCTATAAACCATTTTAAACTCGTATTTTGATTTAAGAACCTTGACTTTCAAGAGCAAAGACCAAGACCTGTTGCTATAAGCAAAGTTCCTAGCAAGCTTAAGAAGATATGCATTATTTTCATGGTGAAGGTTAATAATCTTCAAACCTCCATTCTCAAGGGGAGAACAAATCGTAGCCTAATTAACAGTAGCTATGCCTTTCTACAGAATATCTCCAGTCCATAAAAAATTTTGACACCACTGCTCAACTTGCTTAAGAAGAGGCCATTTATACAAATTAAAGCTATATGCTAGAATTCCCGTAATCACCGTATTGACCAACTGAATCTGACCCATCATGCTAAGAGATTTACTTTTCCAAGATGCTAGCTTTAATTTGACTTTATTCGCCAAAGGTTGCAGAAAACGACTCTTTGGAGCACCAACAAAGATAAACACTCCTAAATAATTGAAAGGCAAACAACCATGGCTATAAGAAAGAATACGTTGAATTTTGGTGACAAATCTTGCAGAATTATCCATGGTGAAAAAACTACTATTAGAATTGTTAACATATTGACCCGAGAAATCACCATATGTTTTAAGAAAAGTACTCAAATTTCTAAGAGACTTATTATTCGCCCTACAGAAAACAAAAATGTGATCAGCATACAAAACATGGGAGGGAGTGAGAAAACCTTGCGAACCAGCCATATGTAGAATCTTCTTATCATTCACAAGCTTAGAAAGACCTTTACTAAGAACTTCCTCTACAAGACAGAAAAGTAGAAGAGACAAAGGATCACCTTGTCTAACTCCTCTACTACAAGGAAAAAAACCCACCAGACTGCCATTTATTCTGATAGAAAGCATAGCGGACCGGAGAATAGTACTAATCCAACCGACAAACGATGGGTGAAAACCAAAGCGTGTCAAAACTAATAATAAAAATTTTCAACTTAGAGTATCAAAGGCTTTATGAATATCAACTTTGTATGCCACATTACCTCCTCAAACCATTTTAGAGAGCATGTTAATAGCCTCTAAAGCAATACCAATACAATCCCGAATCTGTCTCCCCAATATAAGGATCACCTCCCACATCTGTAGTTTCCAAACCCTCGAGAGAGGAAAAATGATTTTGCAGGACCAACGGCGAGGATGGTACAATCACAATTGCACACATGTGATGACCATCCATAGGAGTAGTGAATGGTGTTGTAGAAACTACAGGTGAAGTATCCCTATGAAGAGATGGATCCCCCATAAGAGGTGAGACCTCCACATGAAGATCCTCAATAGGAGCATGAGACTCTGAGCCCTTGCCTTGCATAATAGCAGGTAGCATTCCTTGTTATGGAAAATCCGAAGTATGAGTGCATAACCCTTTCATGGATTCTTGATCCGAGGCATCCTCAAGAGGAGACATATCAGCAAAATCATCCTCCAGTCCTCCTAGTTTATTAGAAGCAAGGTGACCCAAGGGTGACCCTGCATTAGCCTCGTTAGAAAAAACAAAGTTTGAATTATCTGTGGGGCCATCCACGAGCTTTGGCTACAGACCTTTCTTCCGATATTTTTGACGTTGTTTAGGAACCACAGTCCTCTCCTTATCCCGTTCATCAGAAACTATCTTCTGAAAAGATTTTTGTTGAGGCCCAGGAACACGAGCCTGATCATGTATGACCCGACACTGAGCAAGCTCATGCCCTATCATCTTACAATGAGAGCAAAAAGGAATTAGCCATTCATATTCCACTCCAACTACAAAAGTGTAGTCCGAACGTTCAACCAAGAGTTGATCGGAAAGAGGGGAAACATATCAATATCCACCAACACTCTAGAAAACATACCCCTCTTCTTTCTCATAGTATTCTCATCCAAATACAAAGGAGTACCAAGACCTTTGATGATGGAAAAAATCGCCCTTGATCTCTAATACTCCAAAGGAAACCTATATAGTCGAACCCAAGCCTAAGTTTTGGTACTTTTCATAGTAGCTGGAGCAAAGTCTTTTGTCTAGGCAAACAGTCTCAAGAAACTCGAAGATAACTTCAAGGAATCCATCACAAATGGAGGGGAATTTTTTGCTTATATGTATGTGTTTTGTTTCTCAGCAATGGTATTAAAACTCAATTGTTTCAAGGGAGCAAGCCTTTGTGATTTATGTTTGAAGGATTCATTTCGCCTGATGGATCTAGTTCATTACTGAAAACTACTCATATTTGAATCTTATGATGAAAGATCATTTATATCGCAAAGAGTCACACGACCCTATAACGTGTAACAAAAAGCTAGTTGATGTAGTCCAAGTTTGTGGTTAATGGAATGATTGAAGTGGCAGCGAAAATGGAGTGATGAAGAGGCACCCACATTGAGAGAAGATGAGAGAATTCAGTGGAGTTGAAGGTGCAATCAAGGGAAAGAGGTTTGGCTAACTTTTCATAGGTTCACTAAGTCAATTAGGCCCACTAGCAAGAGAGATTTGGGAGCGAATGAAGTCCTGAACTTTTCTTTCAATATTTGCAAATCTCCATACATGAGTGAGATTTAGGGTATTTATAGATGAAGGTAGCTTGCTTCTTAAGCTACCATAATCCTAGTTAAGTGAACTCAGCTAAGGTGAGGTGTGGTGGCTCAAGGAGGCAGTGTATGCTCCTTTGAGATTCTTTAGGAATCCTTACTTGTGTGACAAGTTAGGGTTTCTAGAGTGTCTCTATTTCATCTACAAAGTACTCTTGAAAAGAAACCAAAATATAATTCTTATACAGGTTTATTCTAAAATATATACAAACAGGTCGTCTGTTTTTTTATTCTTGTGTATGGTGTCTTGGATGGTTCTCCATCAGGATGCCTCCTTCAAAAGGATATGTCCTCAGATTCAGTGAAAGTGTCACCTTTATTTTTAATGAGTGAAGTCAAGACCCACCCGGTTCGTGGATCCACCTGAAAAAGACAATAAACATAAGTAGAATGAAAAAAGACTAAATATTGATTGTTATGTAAACACACAACAAACAAATTAGGTTGTGTGGAACATGTATAGAGAAATACCACACAAAATGGGGAGAATAAAGTAGAATAAGAAGAAATAGAACATGAAGAAGAATTACCTCGATCAGATGATACAAGCATGCAAAATATTTTATGTGTCGGGGTAAAATGGGTATCAGATTTATTTGGTGTTTTTAGTATTTGTACCTTGTGAAGGTCCCTTAACGGTTGATCGCCCTGGTGTATTACTAGCAAGTCTTCACAAGGTGTTGGAACCAAATCTGGTTCAGCTCCAGATAAAAGGTATACATCAAGTAACTCCTCGCAAGATTGTTCTAAGGAGAAAAAGTTTATTTTAATGCTTGGTTCAACTATCGACAAAGATTTTCAAAATTCAACTGTGTTTGTAGTTGGTTTCCATTACTTGTGAAGGTATTGAAAAAATAAAAACAAACCTATTTCCTCTATAAGTGAAAGTAATTTCATTAAAATAAATGTGGTAAACAAAAGTACTGTGAAAATTCCAAGGTCGTTCTAAGAAAATATCACAAGCTTCTACAGGAACAATGTGATTTAAATTTTTTTTATCATAATGTCCTAAAGAAGGTTTGGCTTTTACTTGTTGACTCACAACTAAATTCCCATCATTTAAAGCCAAAGATGTTTATAATACAAAAAAGGGGTATTTATGTTGTATGTCAACATTTGAATAAACAAAGGTAGAATTTGATAACTAGCCATAAGAGAAAACTTTTGAAAATTTTGACAAGTATGATGAAGATAATTTTCTCTATGGAGAGTTTTAAGTTGATTAATATTTTTAAACAAAATGTTTGAATCAAGGAAAAAGTCATTGGAAATAATATGAACAATGCTAGTACAAGACTCCTTTCCTTTTGGCTCAATTTAATCAACTTTTTAGAAGATATCTCTATTTCTCGCTTATCATTTCCTTGATTTGTAGGAGTTTTCTATTATTAGTGTATCTATAATTTGAGGTACCTCCTTTTGAGTTTCTAGGGAAGAAGATTCTTATTTCCTTGGAAGAGATGCTAACTTTTTCTCTAAATTTCCTCTCTCTCTTCGTATACAATATTTTTTTCCATCTATAAATTTATGACATATTGTAATAAATCTCATCCCTTATTTGTTGATGCTCGGTCGTGGTTGACTTGAAAAAAGTACTTCTACAATCAAATAAGTACTATGTATTAAGAGTGTATAGGGAAAACTAATTAAAGCGTCCCTTACACCTCTGTGGAGGGTTTATTTATAGTGTTAGTCATGAGCCTTTGCTTTATTGGACCAAATTAGTGTTGATTGATTTCTATCACGATCCCTGATATATAGGAAGGTATGTTGGTATATTTAAAGAACATTTGCTATAAATCAATGTCTTCCACTTACTCAGTGTTGACTGATTTCTCGGGGGTGCCTCCCGAATTTGGTGGGACGTGACCATGATTCTTAAGGAATTCTATATTTATCATTACTGTCATTTATTGTGTCTTAAATGTATTTTGGCATGGTCAGTTAGTCACTGAGACCGAGCGACCGACTCGTTCGATACCGAACGGTACATCCACAAATTTATTATCTTAAGATTTTCAGTATGAGGTAGTATTGTAGTTTCTTATATGGATTACCCATAATTCATTAGTCATGAGTCAAATAATTTTTCTTCCTAGGTTATGGTTGTGAAACACCTATGAAACCTTATACCTTTGAATTGTTTAATTGAAAAGGATATTCCTTTCAGGGTGACTTGGAGGAAGAGATTTAAATGGAACAACATGAACTCGAACATGCTCCAATATAGTGGTATAGAAAATTTGATTTCTTCATAATGGGCCAAGTATGATAAAATCTCTTATGGTCATTGCGTTCTTGTGAAAAACACTTCTAATGGAAATTTTATTATTTTCTTATTCTTTGTTCATTGTTGGTCATGACATGAGCGAGATTCAAAGTCTCAAAAGGAAGCTAAACAAGTCTTTTGTAATAAAAGATTTGGGTCCTGGAAAAACAAATTCGTGGCTTTTAAATTGTTCATGACAAGAAAAATGAAAAATTATGGTTCTCACAACAAAAATATAATGAAAATGTATTAGAGAGATTTAACATGCACTACAAAAAAAAAATCGGTATTAAATACATAAAAAATTTGTATGTAATAGACAAAATCTATATGTAAACATAATTGCATATGGATTATATACGGACAAAATTTTGTATGTAAAATTGTCGTAGGTAACTGTTACATACAAATTTTAAAATTCGTATGTAATTTCATACAAAATTTGTATGTAATTCCATACATAACTATATACATATTTTTCTGTATGTAAATACATTATACTAATACATACAGATATATCTTCTTTAGGTTTCTGTTCAGTTTGCAGAATTGTATGATTTACACTTAGTTTTGAAAAATTATCTTGACCTCATTTCGCATCCAAATAGTGTGGAATTTTTTTTGTAAATACCTTAACATGTTTACCACACGCAATAAAAAAGCATGTCCTAATCTCACCTACAAAAAAAGTTATAAATTCCAAAAGCCAGGACGTTTTTTTCTATTTGCCAAACTGTTTCAGTGCCAGTTTTTCCTCTCGGTTTTAAATTTTTTGCACATGGTGTTTTAGCCTAAAATTTTTACCATATCTTGTTTCATAAGATACCTTGAACTGGTTAAAATTTCAGCTTCAAATTCGTCGTAGAAAAATTACCATAAATTTTACAATTCAATCTTCCAGTTTTGAAACCAATTTCTCCTTTGCTGCCAAACTGTTTGCGTTTTTAGAAGTTTGGTTGATTTGTTTCTCAGTGTATACATATTGTTTGCCCTCAAATTTGTGGCATTTTGTTCCTTTTTGAGCTCAGAATATATAATAAAAATTTCAGATTCAAAAGCTTTGTGTAAATATACATATAAATTTCTTAAACAGTCCCTACCAGTCCGCTTATTTTTTTTTTAATCTTTTATAGAGCTTTTCTTAGGTATTTTTGCTTGTGTTGCCTTTCTTTTGGTTTTAAGATCATTCTTGCATTCCCATACTCATTACTGTTTCTAAAATGGTTTTGAAGTTCTTTGAGGAAACTAATATTTTGAACTATCTTGGGTAAACTCAGGCTAGGAAAGTCTTGGTATTTAAGAAGTCCATTGTGACTCACCTCACTTTCCTAGGAGTGAACTTGGAGAAAACTTACACTTGAATCCTTGATTTACTTCACAAAACTAAAACATCTTATTGAAATTTCTTTTATCACTCAACTTGAATTTTTTTTTAAAATATTTATGAAAACATTTGCTTTTCAATAATGGATGATCATAGCATAATCCATACTACTAACAAAAAGAAAATTTCTTTTGTTCATCCTCATGTTTCTACATATCCAGCAAAAAGTTTAAAAACTCTTTCTATTCCTCATCCTTTCATTAAAAAATATTCTTTTTCTCACGAAAAATGCTTAATGGTGAGAAAAATACTTGATAGCCATTCTAATGATCTGGAATAGTCACAACAGGAAAATCTATTCCACACAAGATGCAAAGTTTTTGATGAAATATGTACTTTAGTTGTGGATAATGAGTCATATTCTAACTATTGTAGTGCAAGAGTGGTACTCAAGCTAAATCTTCTTACCATACCTCACCCAAAACCTTATAAGTTACATTGGATTAATGAGGATGGTGGTATTATTGTGAGTAACCAAGTAAATAATCTAATAACCTTAGAGTTTATCAAAAAACCATTTTTTGTGATATTATTCCAATGGATGTTGGACATCATTTACTTAGCCACCCATGGCTCTCTAATCATAAAGCTATTCATGATAGAAAATCAAATAAAATTAGTTTTCGTCATGTAGGGAAAAGGATTACCCTTTGTCCTCTCACTCCTACTTAAGTCAAAGAAGATCAAATTGTTTTACAGAAATTCATTGAAAATGAAAAGAGAGAGAGAAGGAGAAATTAGAAGAGATAGCAAAAATAGAAAAAGAAAGTGAGGAGAAAGAAAGAGAGGAAAAAGAAAAGAGAGAAAGAGAGGAAAAAGTAAAGATAGAAAGAGAAGCAATAGAAAGAGAAGCAATAGAAAAGAAAGATAGGATAAAGAAATTTTCTAAAGAGTTGATTAATATTGAGCCCAAAGGAAAGGAGTCTAATACTAGTATTTCCAATGACTCTTTTCTTGATTCAAATATCTTTGTCTATTCAAATGTTGAAATACAACATAAATACCCCTTTTTCCATCTTATAACCATCTTTTGATTCAAAATGATGGGATTTAGTTGTAATTCAATGCATGAAAGTCAAGCCTTCTTTAGGACATTATGATACAAATGTTTTAAGTCACATTATTCCTATAGAAGCTTGTGATGTTTCAAGGTTATCAAACTCTAGGGTTAACTTGTAAACCCTTATGAGTTTAAGAGTCTATTGATGGGTCACGAGTGAACTCGTGAGTAGACTGGTCTTTGAGTAAACCCAGACTAGACTCGATCAAACTCGTGAGTTGGAGACCGAGTAAACGAGTTATAAAGAAATGCCCAAAATGACCCACTTTTGCTTAGTGTCATGGTTTTTAGGGTTCGTTCCAACCTGAACTGAACTTGCTGCATTCACGTTTCACTTGGCTTCATTGTCATCACCTCATCGTTGTCTCATCATTATCCGGTTATGCCTCATCGTCTCGCATGTCCAAGAATCGCATCACATTGCCTTTTATTTGCCTCTCCTTCCCTCATTGTTGCCTTCATCTTTGCTCACCGTCGCCCCCGTGTCGCCACTGTTATCGCGTTCTACCTTAATTTTCATGTTGCCTTTGGTTTGCGAGTTTGATTTCGCGATCAAGGTTGGGTTGTGGGTTTCGTGATTGAGGGTTGGTTGTGTTGGGTGAATCTGAAATCGAAAATGGAATATTTGGGTTGATTTCTTTTAAAGTTATTTTTTATTTTAGGTTGATTTTTTATTTATTTAGAGTGACTGAAATAAGATTAAGATAAATTGGTTTTTATTCTTATGTTTCTGCAAATTCAACTCGTAAGATCTGGTTCAAATTGTATCAATGGTAGTACATCTTCATTCCACACCACCACCTAGAAGTTAGATAATTATTATATGAATGAATTTATTAATTCTAATATTGTAAAATTAGTATCATGAATATTTATTTTTTGTATTAAATTTTTATATAAAATATACTCTTACGAGTCTACGAGTCGGGTTTACGAGTCCGGTTTATGGACCTCCCACGAGTCTACTTAGACTCTCGAGTTTGATAGCCTTAGATGTTTTATTAAAATAACCTAGCAATTTTCACAATAAATTTATTTACTAGGGTTGTTTTGATAAAATTACTTTCACTAATAGAGACAATATGTTTGTTGTTAGTTTCTCTATACCCTCACAAGTAGTGGAAAACCCATTACAAAAACTTTTCATCTTTTACAAATCTTTGTCTAAGGCTGCATAAAAAAAAGAATATAAGTTTCTTAGAACAATCTTGTGAGGAGTTACTTGATGCAAACCTTTTATATGGAGCTAAACCAGATTTGGTTCAAACACCTTGTGAAGCCTTGCTAGTAATACACGGGAAGCAACTTCATGAGGTACAAATAATGAAAACATCGCATAAATCAAATGAACATGTTACCTCGACACAAGAAATTAATTACGTACTTGTATCACCTAATCGAGGTAATTCTTCTTCCTATTATATTTTTTTCTTATTCTACGTAGTTTTATCCATTTTGTTTAGTGTTTTATTTTCCTACCTTGGAAATAAGAACCACCATAAAGGTACCATACCACATACTTTGCTTGTTTTCAGTTTCTACATCCATCAACTTCTATTCTTTTGCATTCTCCTTATGCTTGTTGTCTTTTTTCAGGTAGATTCATGAACCAGAAAGATCTTAAAGTCATTCATTTCACATAAGGTGGCACTTTAAACTGGATCCGAGGACACATCCTTTTGAAGGGAGGGAGCTTGATGCAGGACCACCTATATAAGATTTTGTATTTTAAATTTTCTTAGAGTATTTTATAGATGAAAGAAAGATACTCTAGAAGAAGAGTACACAGACCCCTTTAAGCCACCACACTCACCATAGTTAAGTTTACTTAACTAGAGTTATGGTAGTTTAAGGAGCAAGCTACCTTCATCTATAAATACTCCTAATACTCTCATTTATTGAGATTTGCAATTAACTGAATGAATTTTGAAATGAAGCTCATTCTCTCCTAAATCTCCTTTTGCTAGAGAGCCTCAAAGGCCTAGTAATAGCTAGAAAGTTGGCCAAACCTATTTCTACTTCCTAACACCAAAACTATTCCAATTCCTCACCAAAATCTCTCATTCTCGGTGCAAACTCTTCTCCATTTCGTTGCCACTGCATTCAACTTCTACAATCCATCATCGTGGATTGCATCACATTAGCTATTCATAAATATAAATTATGCTAACATTGAAGCAAGTCCTTGAAAAATGATAAATACTTAATAATGTCTACTTGTTAAGATTGGGTGTCCTTTTGCCAATTGTTTCAAAAGAAAATTAACATCATACAGTAATTATTCTAAGCATAACGGAATTTGATTACATAGACCATAAAAACAAGATTTAATATCCAATGGAAAATTGAAAATTTAGAAATAAAGCTTAGAGAATAAGAGTGTATTTATAGAATTTTACTCCCGAGAAACATCCACCACTTGTTTGCCGACATTGCGACCACTAAAGAGGCCAACCAATGCTGGAGGGCCATTCTCAAGACCTTCAACAATGTCTTCAACATACACAACCTTTCCTTCTCTAATTAGAGGCACGACAAACTCCAAGAATTTGGGAAATAAATGGAAGAAATCAATTATAAGAAAACCTTCCATTTTAACCCTCTTAAATATGAGATGTGCCAAATTTGTTACACCTTCCGGTTGAGTAAGATTGTATTGTGAGATCATTCCACAAACAACTATGCGACCATGGAGTCTCATATTTGGAAGTACTGCATCAAGTGTCTTGCCCCCAACATTCTCAAAGTAAATGTCAATGCCTTCTGGAAAATACCTGATTTCAAAATTTATATCCATTGTCACTACTCATTAATATTGCTCGTGTCACTAGGTACTATAACTTGTAACCTTTTATTTATGGAAATGAACAATATAAAGTCACATTTCTCTGTTGGGACAATGTTATGTACTAACCTTTTCAAAGCTGCATTGAGGTCTGGCTCTTCCTTATAGTTAAAAGCTTCATCAAATCCTAATTTATTCTTCAAAAGATCCACCTAATTACAAGACACGTGCTTATAAGTGAAAGGAAAACTAATTTCTAGTCTTCCATTCAAAATTCACAACAACCATAAGCAAACACTATTAATGCTTTCTGTTATAACACTATTCATAAAAAAATATGGTGCAATGGAAAGTTTTGGGAGTTTTGGACACATTGCAAACAAACACGAACATAGAAATACAATAATACATATTTTCTAATTATATAATATATAAAATAATGAAAATTTTGAAACTGAACAAATAATATTCCCTACATTAAATAAAACAAAATTCATCTATTTTTATTCCAACAGCAATTTTCGAAAATCATAAAGTATGTTACTTACCTAAAAAGTTTACTTTGCTAAAGAATTATAATTGGAAGAAAAAAAAATCCAATGTATTCTATAATCAGGCTATTCATGTCATAGAAAGGTTTTGGTTTGTTGCAACCAAGCGAATTGAAAAGAGTGGTATTTTAAATAATAGAATAAATATTCTAACATTGAAGCTTATTATTCATTTTTATCCAAATACATAACAATAAGAAATAAATACCTTGTCTTTGCTTCCTGCACTTCCAACAACATAGCAACCGTTCAACTTGGCGAATTGGCCAACAAGTTGACCAATAGCACCAGAGGCAGCTGAAACAAAAACATTATCTCCCTTTTGGGGAGAACCTACTTCAAAGAAGCCAGCATAAGCAGTCAATCCTGACACACCTGTGATAAAATAATATAGTGTTATAGGTTAAAAGGCATAACAAACTTATAGAAAATCATGCAAGAACATACATAAGCTTGCATGGAAGCTTGTTGAGCATCATTCAAAAAAGAAAATAACATGGGTCAAATGTCACACCAAAGTTATATAAAAGCTTACAATATCATAAGCTTGCATGCAAACTCACTAAGATTTATTTAGGTGAAACAAAATGTGCATGCAAAATTTGAAATGAATAAGTATCTGACATGGCTACATTACATGGCCATTACTAGAATCTTAGGTAAAACAATAGGAAATGATATTTTAGATAACAGAAATGAGTAATTATGAAAAGAAAGCTTCATGTTATTAATGAAGGTCATACTAACATCAAGTGCATCATTCACTAAGAATGAAAATAAATTGAGGTTTAATACCAGTTTTGGTCCCAAAATAAGTGGCAAAAAATCAATTTTGTCCCTCAATTTTTATTTTGTTTAATGTGGTGCCAATTTTGTTTAAAATGACTCAATGTGGTAAATTTTGTTATATTTTCTTTGACGTTGTTAAGTAGGTGATGATTTTGTAGACAAAGTTGGATACATGGAATTTCATTTGAAACACATAAAGAATAGAAGAATTGTTGGGGCGAGATGTGCTCCTTTTATATAGTTGCCAGGTCACCTTCTTCACCTATTTTGAGTATGTTCTTTTTCTCTACTATTGAGTTGAGGAGTTTGTTTCACTGCTCATCAATGTTTGGATATCCATTCTTTATCATATGGTAGTTGTAATGAATGAGGGTTGCAAATCTAATGTAACTCCTCTCATGGTGGTGGGAGTAGAACAAGTACATTTGTCATTGTGAAGATTTTTTGTATTTAGAACAATTACAATTGTTAAGAATGCTCGAAAACAATTTTAGGGTTATCCTTGTGGATTATGTGTTCTCCACAAACCATAACAAAAAATGAAGAGTGAACCTTACCAAAAGCATTTTTAGAGAGGGCAGAAGGTAAGGGAATGTTATGTTATCGGGCACCTCAAATGGAGGTTATGGCCACAAAGCCATTGGGGAATTTGTGTCTCATTGTGGATGGACTCTATTTTGGAAAGCTTGTGGTTTGGAGTACCAATATTGACATGCCTATTTATGCAGAACAACACTTGAATACTTTTAGGACGGTAATGGAGATTAGATTAGTAGTGAAGTTGAGATTGGACTATAAAAGGGGTGATGATCTTGTAATGGCGGGGGAGATTGAGAAAGGGCTAAAAAAGTTAATGGATAGAAATAACATGGTACATAAAAGGGTGAAAGAAAGGAAAGAGATGGCTAGGAAAGTTGTACCACAATGGTGGGTCTTTTTTCAGTTTTTTTGGGAAACTCATTTATGTTATGACAATGAATTTCATGGTTGTGATTGCCCACTTTAATGAAAATGCCTAACTATGCATTACAAGAAATTGATTGCACAAGGAAGGAGATCATTTTAACAAGACAATGTTTGTTGAATAATAATGAGCATCAATGTCAAAAGGCTTCAAACTATCAAAGGAATGAGAGAATGTTATTGACAAAGCTTTGCTTTTGCATATACAAAGAGATTGTTTTTGGATTCCGACCCTATGATCAACTAGTCCCTAAGGCATAAATAATCTATACATTTACAAAGAGAGATTGTTTTTAAAACATGAAAAACCACACTATTGAGCAACATGAAAAACTATTGCAGTTAGTGTATCTTAGTAGTAATTGAGCAATTATGATGGTGCTCCGTCATAGTTTTATCTTGAAAAGGCGCATCAATGGGTTGAGGGAGGAGGGAGTATATAAATTGTCCTTGGACTCGACTCTTGAGCGATGTGGCACTATATTAGCATACATGAACAATATGTTTTTTTGAAAGAGTTGTAATTGTAATAATACTATTTGTTGATATTTGAACTAAAGAACGTAATTGGTTGTTTAAAACTTGTTTGTAAGATTTTTCAGGGTTAATTTCATAAAATGGTATTACTTTTCTATTTTCTCTCTCTTCCATCCTTAGTAGTGGTGGGCCTTTATCATGTCTTATATCATCATGTGGGAGCATATCAAAACTTATTTCATGAAATTTTAAGGATCTATTTATCCAAAATTGTTTTCTAACATTATTAATACAAAAAAATATCCACAGTGGCAAATGAATGCAACGAAGGAACTCCTACTTCCACCACCATATGGTTTTGCAACCCACATCCATTATAACTACAAGATGATGAAGATCAGTACTCAGATATTGATGAGCAGTGAAGCAAACCACTCAACTCAGCGGAAGAGAAGGGCACACTCAAAACAAGGGGTGAACATGACCTAAACAACTATATAAAAGGGACAAATTTCACCCTAATAATCATGTCATTGTACATGTATTTCATATGAAATTTCATACTTAAAGACGCCAAAAACAATCTAATAAAAAAACCAAATTAAAATATTTTAAACAAAATTCCATCAAAGTTTAATATGAAGAACCAAATTGATTTTCTACCACTTTATAATGAACCGAAAATGAGAATAAACCATAAATTGAAATTATTGAGAATATACCTACCAAGAACACCAATATAGTAGGAAAGTGGGAGATCAGTGTGCTCAATTTTCAAACATATCTCAGATGAAGGGATCAAACTATACTCTTCCCATCTAGTCCTTGCATAAACTAAATCACCTTTCTTATAATCTGGATGTCCAGATTCCACAACTTGAGACACACCATCTCCTTTCAATGCCTGCAATTACTCAACAGTTACCACCTACCTTTATATAACATTAATTACTCTTAAAGAACCTCTCTTTATTAAATTCTTTACAAACTACTTTTAACTTAAGCATTAACCTATTTCTTCCAAAATATCTATTACATGAACATAACCAGAAGGTGCAAAAGTTTAGCATCAAAACTTATGATGGATTTACTTATCAACTAAACAAAAACAAACAAAAAAAAGTATGAAAACATAGATATCATAAAATTTAATGTATAATATATGATTGAAGTTAATAATAGTAAGAAAATAGTGAAGATTGTGTGGTGAAAGAGTGAGTGAGTTACAGAGTAAAGCTTGTAGGTGCCAATTCCCAAAGGGTTGTCCTCCTTGGTCATGAAGAATCGCATGTAGGGATCACATGAGAGGTAGAGATTTTTGAGGAGAAGATCAGAGGAACCTTCTGGAAGCTTCAATGTTATGGTTCCTTCAACAATGCTCATGTCTGATTCTTTGGGAAAACCAACAACATAGTTGTTCAGAACCACTTGCTTGTTCCTCAGTTCCGCCATCTCAGAGGTTTATGATGTTTTTGTCGTTTCAATGTGTTGTGTTGTGAAGAGGAATGGATGATGAGGGATCAAATGAGAGAACGAAAGGGCAACTGGGTCATGGCCTTATCATGAAGCACTAAGCACGTACGATGCATAAAGATGCAAGCTTCTTTCTTTACCACTAATAATATTATTGCCATCTTCAAACTTACCATTATTGCATCTGTTATCCCATCCTTTTCACTTTCACTTTAAATATGGATTATAATGAGATTCAACTTCACATTATAATGAAAGATGTGATCTAAACATAGAATGCACCTTAAGATTCTTGGCACTTCTATGTCTAAAATTTTAATTTTAATTTTAAATTTTTTTCTCTCAAATTTCATTTTTCAATTTTAACTCATATGTAACTAAAAAAAATTTCAACCTACCAATTAATAAAGATCAAAATACTTTAATTATAAAATAGAAAAAAATAAAATAATGACCAGCTTTAATGATGTACCAAAGTTTATTAAAGTCTAGAATATTAAGAATAAACTTAATAAATATAAAGTACAAAAAGTAAAAGTCCAATAAGGTTGACAAAGCTCAAACCGTATACATAGGTGACTTGATTAATAGGTTAGTAGAGTGTTTTTTAGAGAGATTATCACTTAGTCAAATCTCAAACATTTTCTCTCCGGCTATAATTTCATTCTCAACTAAAATCTCATTTCTTTCGCTCCAAGAAAATCATTAAATAGAAACCAATTTTAGATATAAAAATAATTAGTTACTATATAGACTAAATTAGATACCATTTTAGAGACTAAAAAAATTATTAGTTTCTAAATAAGTTTCTATTATTGATAAATAGTTTCTAAATTGGTATCTAATTAGCTACCAAGTTTTTTTGCTACCAAATTTAGAATCTTAATAATTGGTAGTTAAAACCTTGGTAGCTAATTAAATATCAATTTAGAAACTATTTATCAATAATAAAAACTAATTTAGAAACCAATAATTTGTTTAGTATCTAAAATAGTCTCTAATTTAGTCAATATAACAACTAATTATTTTTTGTCTCTAAAATTGGTTTCTATTTAATGATTTTCTTGTAGTGTTTGTTCTCATATCTAACTTTCACCACTACCATCCACATCACTTTCCAAATCATATTTTCTATTCTACTTAAATCTAACAACCAATACCGCTAAAATATTTGTTCTTGTTCTGGTGCCGCCATTATAATCCTACATTGTTCAAGAGTCGAGATCAAGGCACTTTATATACTCATTTTTCCTCAAACCTACTGAAACGTTTTTAAAAACAAAATCGTGAAAACACTGATCTTCAAAGTGGACAATACTTAACAATGCTATTTCTCGAACTTGAGGTGAAACCAAATAATGTGAATAACTAATTTCTCATCTACCTCTGTACAACACACAATTAGCATTAGATATTGAAATGGATATGTGCCTAATAAGATTATCTCTTGTAGCCACCATTCAATCATATTTTCCATACAAAATAATATTTTGATTTAATTATCTCCTGCCAGTGTCCTATGTTCTCCATTGCTCTTCATATCCAATTCCCTATAAGTGCTTCATTAAACCTTTTGTATATCTTTTATATTCAGACCTACACCTTTTTTGTTCTACACATATTCGACCATTTCAGCTAAGAATTTTTCTTGCCTTCCACTTCCATCTCCACAAAAATTATCTTTGTACTTTCTCATTTCTTTTATGACCATTTTTTAAACTTTAGAAAAGATAAATAGAATAATACCATCATATATTTAGTTAGGCTTACCCTGCATTGAAAGGAAAAATATCTTTCCTTTTAAATGTCTTTTTTGTTTCTATTTATTTACTATTTACAAAATTATCACGTTAATTACTCTATTATACTTCTGCGTTTATTTTTAATTTTTAAATAATTTACACATCTATTTATTATATAATTAAATGGAGAAAAAATAATAATAAAATGTATAATTACTTTATTAAAATAAAAAATATATTATATTTCTTAACTTTTGAAAAAATAATATTAAAAGATAAATAAAACTAAGTATTATATATTGACAAAATTCAAAAGAATGCATGATTAAATTCCATTTTAAATTTAATTAAAGTGACAAGATACAAGCATAAATATTGCACAAGTCAAACATACCAAAATTTAATATATATATATATATATATATATAAAAGGATAATTTCATAATTAATAAAAATAGAAATTAAAACGTAAAACATAATGCTTTAAAAGCCTAAATTTAAACGTATTAAATTTTTATTTATTAATAGAACATTATTTTAACAATGATTTCTGTCGTGTTTTTTAACAAAATCATATTTACTGTCGACTGAAAATCGAATTAAATACTTAAGAAAACTAAAAATCCAATTGATTGTAGATAATTTAAGAAAAGGAAGAAAATAAAAAGATTAACTTAATTTAGTATACAGAAGTTCGTAAGATATGAATGGTTGAAACTCATACTTTTGATTTTTTGTTCTTTATTTATAATAAAATACCTGAAACGAAGTTAGATGCATGACATATCTTTGGTCTGAAGCAAAGAGATGGAGGCTGGAAGAATACATATTAAAAGGTGGAGTTTTATATTATTCTGATTTTTTTTTATTCAGGTTTGGTTTTGATTTTTTCTTTTAAATTTTTTCTGTTTTATTTTTCTATTATATTAATCTTTATTGTCTTTAATTTGGTGTTTGAGTTTGTTTTTTTATATGATTAGTATTTTAAGTAGTTGTTTCGAAGGGTTTAGGGTTTAGATATTATGTTGTTAGGTTGTTCTGTAAATGGATTGAATGATGTTAAAGTGGTTCATTTGTAAATTGTTGATAAAAAAAAACATATGATTATCAAAAAAATATCCATTCATGCTTATGAGTTCTAACTCTATAATTGCATCATTATCATCATCATCAAACTTCACTCTCTTGCAAGTGCTTTCTGCATAGTGTATATCAAGTAACCATTGGCTTATTGGAAGTTTGTCTTTTCCTTATACCATACCACTGTCCATTCTTCCATGTCTCAACCACAGCAGACACATGCATCATTTCCTCGTACATACATCCAAAGCTTTCTTTTCTCAGTTTTTGTTTTCAGTTCAGTTTCCTACCTATAAATATCACCACAAACTGTAACATGCACACCACACCATAAACAGCTACCCTTTTAGTTTCTTCCCAAGCCTTCTGAGTCTTCTTTATTCCCTTTGACTTTCCACATCCTTCATTGTCATTGCAGTATAAATGGCACAAATAGTTTTGCATGCTTTGCTACTATTCTTGTACACATTTACACCAGCAACAGTGGCTGAGGGAGTAACTCTGAATGTTGTCAATTTTGGGGCCAAGCAAGATGGTGAAACTGACTCCACAAACGCATTCTTGAGTGCATGGGGTAGAGCATGCAGCTCAACAACACCAACCACCATTCATGTGCCACTGGGAAGGTTCTCAGTTGGTAAAGTAGTGTTTAAAGGGCCATGCAAGAACAAGGGCATCACAGTACGCATTGATGGTGCCCTGGTTGCACCTTCAAACTATGATGTCATTGGAAATGGTGGAAAATGGTTGTATTTTGATGAGGTTGATGGAGTTGCAGTGTTTGGTGGTGTTCTTGATGGGCAAGGAATAGGTCTGTGGGAATGCAAGAGATCTGGCAAGATTTGTCCAACTGGTGCTACGGTACGTAACCAAATTATTTTTCAGATATAAAAACTAATTTTATAGAAAACTAAAAATAATTAATTGTTATATTAATTAAATTATATATTATTTTAAAGACTAAAAAATTATTGATTTTTAAATTAGTTTTTATTATTGATAAATAGTTTCTAAATTGGTATCTAATTAACTATTAAGATTCTAAATTGACCTTCGAGTGCAAAGGCAGAAGGAAGTTTGACTGCAAGACCCACCCGTCGAGCAGGGACGAACGTCGACCTTAGTGATCCGATGATGCCGAGTGGAAGGGTCTTCACTCAACAGATAAAAGTTACTATAAGGATAACGGGCTGATCTTCTCTAAGAGCTCACATCGACGGGAAGGTTTGACACCTCGATGTCGGCTCTTCGCCACTTGGGACTGTAGTATGTTCCAAGGGTTGGGCTATTCGCCCATTAAAGTGGTACATGAGTTGGGTTCAGAACATCGTGAGACAGTTCGGTCCATATTCGATGTGGGCGTTAAAATATTGAGAGGATCTTTTCCTAGTATGAGAGAACCGAGAAGGACGCACATCTAGTGTGCCAGTTATCATGCCCACGGTAAACGCTAGTAGCCAAGAGTTAGGTTCGCTAGTTATCATGCCCACGGTAAACGCTAGTAGCCAAGAGTTAGGTTCTAAATTTGGTAGTAAAAATCTTGATAGTTAATTAAATACCAATTTAAAAACTATTTATCAATAATAGAAACTAATTTAGAAACTAATAATTTTTGTAATCTCTAAAATAATATTTAATTTAGTTAATATAACCGCTAATTATTTTTTGTCTCTAAAATTGATTCTATTTAATGGTTTTCTTTTATTCTTTCAAATTTGATTTGAGTGATAGTTTTTAATATGCAAATTGTTGTGTTTTGTGCATACATGATTGCAGAACTTGGGATTTAGCAATTGGAAGAACATTGTGATGAATGGAGTGAGGTGTGTGAACAGCCAAATGTTCCAGATAGTTATTGATCGATGTGAGAATGTGAGAGTAGAGAGTGTTAAGGTATCAGCTGCAGGAAACAGCCCTAACACTGATGGCATTCACGTTCAACTCTCATCCAGAGTCACCATTCTCAACTCCACCATAGCAACAGGTGATGATTGCATCTCAATTGGTCCTGGAACTAATAATTTATGGATACAAAACATAGCTTGCGGACCTGGTCATGGAATAAGGTATTATTTAGTCAAATTTATGTCAGACATACCAGTCATATCTAAGGTTTTCTTCAACCAAATTAGAGTAATACTTTTGCAAACTAAGGCTTTTTTGATAATTCCTTGTTTACTAAAATGGGTAAGTTGTATATGATGTGAACAACTCTAGAGTCGACGAATTAGTTGTATATGATCTGTATGATTTTAATAATACAATTGACGTCGTACAAAAGATACTCAAATCAGTTGTATTATTTTACATAGGTCAGGTATACTTAGCTGAAAAATAATTTCAAATTTTTAATCGAAGTTCTCAGAGTGCTATATATTTTATTTTTACTTAATGAAATTGACAAAGTCGTTCTGGTGGGTTACAACTTTCACGAAGATTTTTTAATCTAAAGTTCTTAAACTTTCCACTATAAGAAAATTATAAAATATAAACTAATTTTAGATACAAAAAATAATTAGTTGTTATAGTGACTAAATTAGAGATCATTTTAGAAACTGAAAAACTTTTTAGTTTTTAAATTAGTTTCTATTATTATTAAATGGTTTCTAAATTGGTATCTAATTAGGTACCAAGATTTTTGCTACCAAAGTTCTAAATAATTGGTAGTTAAAACATTGGTACTTATTTAGATACCAATTTAGAAACTATTTAATAATAATAGAAATAATTTAGAAACCAAAATTTTTTAAATCTCTAAAATGATCTCTAATTTAGTCACTATTTTTTTTTATCAGCAAAGAATTAAGTTAAATTAAGGGGATACAAAAGGGGTATCCCAACCCTTTACATAACCCAAACCCTGTTTTTTAGGACCTCCAAGAGGCATCCCAAAACAGGAGGGAA